>Ga0209102_1000096_pt1 | contig 58405 bp, 44 predicted proteins | sample ConPoolayeHmetaG_FD_185483 | JGI IMG/M metagenome (GOLD analysis project Ga0209102, IMG submission 185483) | Hot spring microbial mat communities from California, USA to study Microbial Dark Matter (Phase II) - Cone Pool mat layer H metaG... ... | reverse complement strand
AATGTTATTCCTCATTATGAATGGAATGAAGGACCAAAGTGGTATTTTGATATTTTAGGAACGGATTTAGATTCTGGAGGTTGGATGCTGGGAGATCAGAATTGGGGAGGAATGGATCTTCCTCCCGGTGAGTATGGGGTGAAAGAGACTCCTGGTCCAGGAGTAGATTCTGCCTACCGAACCACTTTTCGCTGTTTAGATAATCCTAATTTTCAAGATCAAACTTGGACAGGAACAGAAATAGCCTCAGGAACAGGACCAGAAACGCCATTATTAAATTTACAAGTGGGTCATACTGTATTTTGCGAATTTACAAATACAGAACTGGGTTCAGTTTCTGGTTATAAATATGAAGATATAAATGGTAACGGACAAGAAGATGAGGGGGAAACAGGTCGTCTGGCTGGTTGGACAATAAAGTTAAAACAGGGCGATACCGAAATTGTCACCACTACAGGTCAAGATGGTACTTATTCCTTTACCGATGTTATTCCTGGTGATTATCAAGTTTGCGAGGTTTTGGAGGATGGTTGGATAGCAACTGATCCAGCAGGAGGAAACTGTAAGGATGTAACAGTCGAAGCTGGTGAAGATGTACAAGTTAATTTCGGCAACTTTAAATTGGGAAAAATTCAGGGGAGGAAATATGAGGACCTAAATAATGATAGTACTCACGATGCAGGTGAGCCATACCTTAATAATTGGACTATCAGGCTTTATAAGAAAGATAGTAGCAATTGGAATCCGATTGACTCGAAATTAACCGGCCATACCGGAACTGTAGGACAATACCGTTTTGAAGGTTTAGCTTTAGGTCAATATAAAATCTGTGAGGTTTTAAAAGATGGTTGGGTGCAGACTGCACCTACTGGTTCAACAAACCGCCAACAGCTTGATGAGGCTCCCCGTTGCCGGACAACTTCAATTACCCAATCCGGTCAAGTAAGAAGTGGTATGAGTTTTGGAAATATCCATTTTGGTTCAGTTTCTGGTTATAAATATGAAGATATAAATGGCAATGGAGAAGAGGACGAAGGGGAAACAGACCGTCTGGCTGGTTGGACAATAAGGTTAAAGCAGGGGGATGTTGAAATTGGCAGTACTATTACCGGCGGAAACGGCGCTTATTCCTTTACCGATGTTATTCCTGGTGATTATCAAGTTTGCGAGGTTTTAACCGAAGGCTGGATGGCAACTGATCCGGCGGAAGGAAGTTGTAAGAATGTAACGGTTAGGGCTGGTCAGGATGTACAAGCTAATTTTGGCAACTTTAAGTTGGGAGAAATTAGGGCTTGTAAGTATGATGATTACAATGGAGATGGAGTGAAAGATGACAATGAGCCGGGGATTGCTGGGGTAAGTGTTATGCTTCAAAGACAAACAGGCGAGGGCAACTGGGAGGGTTCCAGTTGGGTAAGCACCAAGCAGGATGGTTGTTATTCTTGGGTAGAAATAGAGCCAGGCGTTTATCGGGTATTGGAAGATTTAACTGATGATGAGTTAGCAGGGTACCAGCCAACTGATAATTATACCACTGAAGGTGATTATCGAGTTTCCGATACCCTAACAATGATTTCTGGAGGAGTTTTGGCAGTAGATTTTCTTAACGAACTTCAACCGGTAGTCTTGGGAATTAGCAAAACAAATGATACCAGCGGAAGCATTGGCCCGGGGACAGCCGTGAATTACAGTCTTAGTATTACTAATAGTGCTTCAAGTTCTGCTTATGGAGTAGTGATTACCGATGTTTTGCCTTATGGATTTACTTATGTTGCTGGAAGCGGTGTAGTTAGAGGGGTAGCAACAGAGCCGAGTATTTCGGGACAAACATTGATTTGGAATATAGGAGAAATGGCTGCTGGCGAAACGGTAGGAATTACCTATCAAGCAAAAACAGATAGTGGTTTGGAGACTGGTAGCTATACTAATATGGCTTATGTTTCAGGATATAATCGTCCAAGCGGTAGTCCTGACCGCGAGCGTTCTGAGAGTCCAATTGCTTCTTCCGTGGTCAAAATTGGCGTTGGTGCATCAGTTAGTGGGGCTATTTCGCCAACCACTGTTTATACGTCTGTTTTGGGAGCAGCTACGGCGGTAGGAGGGCAAGTTTTAGGGGCGGCTACTGGTTCACCTACCTTGTTGGTGATTTTGGCGATAATTTTAGTGTTAGTCGGTTTAGGATTACGCAATAAAGAAAAAATGAAAAAATTAAAAATCGCTAAATTTCTTAAAGGATTAAGTTTGGTTTTAGCTTTGTTGGCGCTAAGTTCAGGAGCAACTCAGGCAGCTGTTCAGGTAAGTATCACTGATTTGCCGGCCCGAATTAATAAATATGATTTCAAAGTCTATTACACTGTTTTAGATACCAGCGAAAGTCCTTCTTATGCTGTTTCCGGTTGGATGCGCAAAGAGGGTGCCTCTTGGAAACAATTTGATGTTACCAAACACGAGCCCTCAGGCTACTTTCAGGCAAAAAGCGAATATTTTGATGGGGAGGGAAAATATTACTTTAAGATAATCGGTAATGGGGCAGAAAGCAGTATTGAGGAAGTAGTGATTGATTTTGCTTCTCCTGAGACACCGAGAGATTATCAGAAGGAAAGATTAAGCTCGACTGAATATAAACTTAGATGGAAAAATCCACCTGATTCTGATTTTGAAAAAGTTTTGGTTTATCGCTCGGAAGTAAGAGACTTTACTGCCGACAGTTCTACTTTAGTTGGCCAGCGAGGTGGTTCTCCAAATCAAGAAATGGATTTTGTTGATTGCTGTTTGACTCCAGATAAAGAATATTTCTATGCCATAAGGGCTTTGGATAGTGCTGGCAACGCCTCTGGTTTGGTTGGCGATGGGGGGTCAACTATTACTGTTGAGGAAATAGTTACTCCCACTCCCGGAGGAGAAGTTCTTTCCCAAGCAAGAGAAAAGGTTAGTCTTTTACCAAAAGAAGAAGAAAAGCAAGGAGAAGTTTTAAGTGAAGCTGCTCAGGAGGAGGAAACAAGAGAAGAATCCGCTTCGGAGGGCAAACCTCCATTAACGACAATAGGAAAAGTTTTTAGATGGCCTTGGGTGGTTGGTGGTGGGATTTTAGTTTTAATTGGCGGATATTTGCTTCGCCGCCGAAGAAGCCAATCCTAAGTTTTAAAGATTTTATCTCTTTTTTTATAGCCCACTACCAAAAGAGTAATTAATATTAGGCTTGTTAAAAAAAGAACAATGTTTTCTGCTTTATTAAATCCCTGGGCGGCAGAAAGATAGGTTTCTCCAAAAAGCCAGCCTAAAAATCCCAAAATAATTCCCCTGGTTGCCAGCCCCAAAAATGTATAAAGATAAAATTCGGGAAGGGGAATTTGGATTGCGCCGCAGGTAGCAGAGACGAGCACCGAAGGGACCACAGGAATAGCCATCAGGGTAAAAATAATCAGCTCATCAGTTGGTTTACCCTTAAAAAATTTCTTCTTTAAATTTTGGATATCATTCCAGTTAAAACCAAAAAAATTTTCAAACCGATTAATAAGCCAAAAAGCTCCTCTATAGGCAATTAAAAAAGCCATGGTTGCTCCTAAAGTTGAGCCTAAAGAAAAAGGAATAGCCACTTTTAAAATGATATCTTTAAAAACGAACCAGAAGAATGCTTCTTTTGTCACCAGAAAAAATCCTCCACCCATTGGAACGATTGGAGAAGGAATAGGGATAATGATCTGTTCTATGATTCCGGCAGCAAAAACTCCCCAAAAACCAAAGCGTTGAATAATTTGGGTGGTAGTGTTGATAAGGTTTTCCAGCATAAAGTTGATTATATTAAAAAATCTTGTTGATAACAAGACGAAGTGATATCATTAAAATATGAGGCTAATTGAATGGATAGGACATTTGGTTGTGCCCCAACCTTCTAACAATCATAAGGCTCGCCTCCTTCATCCAGCTGGTTTATCAGTAATTGTTGCTTTGTTTTTGACCGGACAGTTTTTTTTGAATTTTTTTACTTTAGTTTCCCCCTCGGTTTTAGGCTATGCGGCAAACATTAGCCCGGAGCGGGTGATAGAATTAACCAATCAAAAAAGGGCGGAATTGGGATTGGCTCCTTTGGCTACCAATTCTGTTTTGAATGAGGTTGCCCGAAGAAAAGCAGCAGATATGTTTGCTTTTAATTATTGGGCCCATACTTCACCTTCAGGACGAGACCCATGGTCTTTTTTTAGGGAAGTTGGCTATAAATATATTTATGCCGGAGAAAATTTAGCCAGGGATTTTATGAATTCCGAGGGAGTAGTTGAGGCCTGGATGAATTCTCCAACTCATAAAGACAATATTATTAATCCCAACTATAAAGAAATAGGAGTGGCAGTTGTTAATGGAACATTAAATGGGGTAGAAACGACATTGGTGGTTCAAGTTTTTGGGACGCCGCCTCCGGTAGCAGTTGCCCAAAAAAAGACAGTTCCAGAAAAGAAAACCGTGCCACCACCAGCATTAATTCCTGAAGTTGGTCAAGCTTCTTTTACCGAAGAACAAATTCCTTTAGGAAATATCGCTTTGGCCCAAGCAGAAAACGAAACTTCTTCTCCGCCAATATTTTCTCCATTTTGGCTAACAAAAACAATTGCTATATTTTTGTTGGGAGCAGTTTTGGGTGTTTTAGTTTTAGATGTAATTTTAGTTGCTCAACATCAGGTAGTGAGGCTTTCTGGAAAAAATATTGCCCATTTATTATTTATAGGTACTTTGCTTTTGGCAATAATATTGACCACGCCAGGAGCGATATTATAATAATTTAGGATTAGAGGATTAAAGGATGAGAGTGATGAGTCAGGATCATTAAAAAATGAAGGAATTGAAACATTATTTGGCGTTAGCAGCAATTTTGGCGGTTGGGTTTGGTCTTTATTGGATGTTTAATTTCAACCGCCAAGTTCAGGTTTGGATTACTATCGGCATGGGTTGCGTTTATGTTTTATGGGGAATTATTTATCATGCTTTACGCCGGGAGCTTTATTTGCGGATTATTTTGGAATATATTTTGGTTGCCGGCTTGGCTTGCACTTTTGTAATTTTTCTTCTTTTACAGGGTTAATCACCTTTAATTACCGCCAGAGGTTCCAACCGGCAGACTTTTTTGGTTAAACCAGCCTCAACTAAAGTCTCGACGACTAAATCAATGTCTTTATAAGCTTGTGGGGCCTCGTCGACAATTTTGTGAAACGGCATATTATAAATAATTTTCCCCATTTTTTGTTCAAAATCCTCCTTTTTAATAGTTCTAATAGCCTCACCTCGGCTCATTGTCCGGCCGGCCCCATGATTAATTGAGCAAAAAGTTTGAACCACAGAAGGAAGGCCGACCATTACGTATGAAGCCGTGCCCATAGAGCCGGGGACAATTGCTGGATGGCCAGTTTGGAGATATTTTTGGGGGTTTTGAGGATGATTTGCTGGCAGGGCTCTGGTGGCACCCTTCCGATGAACCAAGACTTTTTTTCCTTGATGCTCTTCCCATTTGGCGATATTGTGGGCAACATCATAAAGCAAAGTTAATTGGGCCTCTGGTTTTTTGAAAACCTCTTCAAAAACCTTTCTGACAAACCAAGTAATCAGCTGACGATTGGCAAAAGCAAAATTAACACAGCCAGCCATTGCCGAAAGATAGGCTGCTCCAGTTGGTGAGCTGGCGGGTAAGGAAGCTAAATTTCTTACCGGGGCTTTAATGCCGTATTTGCTTTCTTCTTGGAAAAATCGCTGGGTATAATCCAAACAGGTTTGGTGGCCTAAAGCTCGCGAGCCGGTGTGAATCATGACACAGATTTGATCAAGACTCAGCCCCCATTTTTTAGCCAAATCAGGATCAAAAACCTCTCTTATCCTCTGAATTTCCACAAAGTGATTACCAGACCCCAAGGTTCCTAATTCTTTTTCTGCCCTTTTGATTGCTCGGGGAGAAAGGTAGCGTAAATCGGCGCCAGGCAGACAACCGTTTTCTTCAATAGACTGAATGTCTGCTGGGGTGGCAAAGCCATTTTTAACTAAAGCCTGAGCACCATGAGTGATGACTTCCGCAAAAGAAATTTTTTGGAGTTGGTGGCGGTGTTTTCCTCCCAATCCGATTGGGACTTCACTTTCAATTTTATGAACCAAAAGCCGAAGGATATCCGGAGAAAAAGTTTTTTGGTCGTATTTCATTTGACTGAAAAGAAGCCGAACTCCACAATTTATATCCATTCCCACTGCTCCAGAAGAGACCAGCCCGTCTGTTGCCATTACTCCGCCGATTGGCAGGCCAAAACCCTCGTGAATGTCAGGCATAGCTACCACCGGAGAGATAACTTTTGGCAAAGAAGCTGATTGAATAAGTTGGAACAATGATTGGTCGCGATAAATTTGGTCTAAAAGTTCCTTTTTGGCATAAATAACCGCCTTAACCTTCATTTCTGGTTGTTTTGGAATTTCCCAGAGATTAATGCCAATTTTTTTAAGCTTAACTTCCATTTCATTTATATTTTATCAAAAATGTGGTAAAATTATCCCAATATGGAGCAAAAAGATGTTTTTCTTAGTCCAACAAAAGGAAAGATGACTATCGGCAAGATGGTAGAGGAGTTAGTGGCTTTTATGAGGGAAGAGCCGGATTATTTTTACCGTTTGGTGATTGGCACTGATTCTAAAACCGGTAAGCCAAATCCGAAAGAAATGGTAGATTTTATAACCGCCATAGTTATTCATCGAAAAGGGAAAGGTGGTCGGTATTTTTGGCAGAAAAATAAGATAGGTAAAATTGGTAGTTTACGAGACAAAATTTACACTGAAACCCTTTTATCAATTCAGTTGGCGGAAAAATTAGTTCCTGATTTGACTAAAAAACTTAACGGTGAAAGATATAAACTGGAAATTCACATTGACGTTGGTGATGTTGGCCCGACCCGGGAAATGATTCAAGAAGTAGTGGGGATGGTTACCGGTAATGGCTTTACTGCCAAAACCAAGCCCGAATCCTACGGGGCTTTTGTAGTTGCGGATAAACACACCTAAAAATCTCAAATCTTAAATCTCAAAACTTCAAAACTTAATATGTTATAATTTCTTTGTATGAAAGGTGTGGTTTTGGCAGGGGGACTGGGGACGCGACTTTATCCCCTGACTTTTGCTACCAACAAACATCTTCTTCCTATTTTTGATAAGCCAATGGTTTTTTACCCTATTGAGACCTTAGTAAGAGCAGGGATTAAAGAGATTTTAGTGGTGACTGGTGGTCCTCATGCTGGCCATTTTTTAAGGGTTTTAAAAAATGGAAAAGAATTAGGAGTGAAGCATCTGGAATATGCTTTTCAAGAGAAGGAAGGAGGAATTGCTGAAGCTTTATCTTTGGCTGAAGATTTTGCTGATGGGGGAAACATCGTTGCCATTTTAGGTGATAATACTACCGATGCGGATATTAGCTTGGCGGTTAAGAATTTTAAGGAAGGGGCTTTAATTTTTCTTAAAAAAGTTTTCAATCCTAGTCGTTTCGGTGTTCCTGTTTTTGATAAAAAAGACCCTAAAAAAATTATTAAAATTGAAGAAAAACCAAAAAAACCAAAAAGTCATTATGCCGTTACTGGGCTTTATATTTATGATAATCAAGTTTTTGATTTTATTCGGAAATGTAAACCCTCCAAGCGGGGAGAATTAGAAATAACTGATGTTAATAATTTTTATATCAGAGCAGGCAAATTAAGGTGGGAGGAGTTGAAAGGTTGGTGGTTGGATGCCGGGACTTTTGAGACCCTGTTTTTAGCCAATAAATACTGGGCAGCAAAAAAGGGAATAAAATGAGGCTTTTAGTTACTGGCGGGGCGGGTTTTATTGGTTCAAACTTTATTAGATATTGGTTAAAAAAACATCCCTCTGATGAAATTGTTAATCTTGATAATCTGACTTACGCCGGAAACTTAGAAAACCTTAAGGATGTTGAAGGTAATCCCAATTATAAATTTGTTAAAGGTGATATTTGTAATGGAAGGTTAGTAGATAAAGTGATGGAAGGAGTAGATATTGTAGTGCATTTTGCCGCCGAAAGCCATGTTGACCGGTCAATTTTAGGACCCCAAATTTTTTTAAAAACAAATGTGGTGGGAACTCAAGTTTTACTTGATGCCGCCCTACGCCATAAGATTAAGAGATTTCATCATATTTCTACTGATGAGGTTTTTGGTGCTTTACCGTTAGGGTCAAAAAGAAGGTTTAGAGAGAGTTCGCCTTTCAAACCTAACTCTCCTTACGCCGCTTCAAAAGCCGCTGCTGATTGTTTAGTGAGGGCTTATTTTAAAACTTACGGACTGCCGGCAACAATTACCAACTGCTCAAACAATTTTGGGCCTTATCAATTTCCGGAAAAATTGATTCCCTTAGCAATTACTAATCTTTTGGAAGGAAAAAAAGTGCCGATTTATGGAGATGGCCTTTATGTTCGCGATTGGCTTTATGTTGAAGACCATTGTCGGGCCACAGAATTGGTAATTAAAAAGGGAAGATTAGGAGAAACTTATTGCGTTGGGGGAATGACCAAAGATATTTCGAATCTTAAAGTAGTTAAAAAAATTTGCCAAATTATGGGAAGAAATTTTAAGGAATCAGTTGAGTTTGTCAAGGACCGTCCAGCTCATGATCGACGCTATGCTATTGATTGGAGTAAAATTCATCAAGAATTAGGTTGGAAACCAAAATATGATTTTGATGTCTGGTTGGAAAGAACAGTAAAATGGTATCAAAAAAACGAGTGGTGGTGGAGACCTCTTAAAGAAAAACAAAAAAGATATTTTAGAAAACAATATGGCAAGTTTAAATAATTAAATCATTTTGTTTAATTAATTAAATCAGGACGGAGTTTTTTGGTTAGTTCTTCGGCTTTTTTCTTTCGCCATTCGGCAATTTTTTGATGATCTCCTGATAAAAGAATTTTTGGCACTTTCCAGCCCATAAAATTTTCCGGCCTAGTATATTGAGGATACTCCAAAATCCCCTTTTTGATATGATGATACGTATCATCATAGTGGGAAAAAGATTCTTCTTTTGCCGCCTCGGGTTTTTCTAAGACTCCCGGAATAAGGCGAACAATAGCATCAGTAATTACCATTGCTGGCAATTCTCCACCAGTAAGAATATAATCTCCGATGGAAATAACTTCGTCTACAAGATGTGTTCTGACTCTTTCATCAACTCCTTCATAATGCCCGCAGATGAAAATTAAATGTTTTTCTTTGGCTAGTTTTTTGGCCATTTTTTGATTAAAAACTTTTCCTCGCGGGTCTAAAAGAACAACTTTAGTTTTTAGTTTTAAGTTTTTAGTTTTAAGTTCTTGGATGGCATGATAAATTGGTTCAATCATTAGAATCATTCCTGTTCCTCCGCCGTAAGGTCGGCCATCAACTGTTCCTCGTTTATCTACTGCCCATTTTCGAAGGTTGTGAATTTCTATTTTTACTAAACCTTTATCTTGGGCGCGCTTTATAATACTTTCATCAAATGGTCCTTTGAACATTTGGGGGAAAAGAGTTAAAATATCTATTTTCATATTAAGTAATTTTATCATATAATAAAGGCAATGAATATTACTGTTGTTGGGGCAGGCTATGTTGGGTTGACGCTGGCCGCGGTTTTGGCTGATTTTGGCCATAAAGTTTGGGTGGTTAGAAAAGATAAGGAAAAAAACGAGGCGTTAAAAAATGGCAAAATTCATTTTTTTGAACCCGGATTGGAGTCGCTGGTTAAAAAGAATTTGAAAAATGGAAGGCTTGTTCCCACTACGGATTATTCCCAGGCGATACCATTTTGCGAAGTTGTTTTTATTTGTGTTGGTACTCCTTCTTTGTTAAGCGGGGCAGTAGACCTTTCTTCCGTATTTGAGGCTGCCAGGGAAATTGGGAAAAATCTCTCTTCAAAATATACGGTGGTGATTAATAAAAGTACTTGTCCGCCAGGGACAACAAAAAAAGTGGCCGAGATAATTAAGAAATACAAATCTCAAAAGGCTAATTTTGATATTGCTTTTTGCCCAGAATTTTTGAAAGAGGGAACAGCGGTTGAGGATACTAAGCATCCTGACAGGATTGTAATTGGGGCGGAAAGTCCAAAAGCGATAAAGATTATTAAAGAACTTCATAAGCAGTTTAAAGCACCAATTTTATTAACAAAAATTGAAAGCGCCGAGTTAATCAAATATGCTGCCAATTCCTATTTGGCTTTGCGGATTGTTTTTGTTAATCAGCTTGCTGATTTGTGCGAAAAAACTGGGGCAGATATTGAAGAGGTTATTAAGGGTATAGGAATGGATAAAAGAATCGGGCTTCATTACTGGTATCCTGGTTTAGGTTATGGGGGAAGCTGCTTTCCAAAAGATGTGGCGGCGATTGCTGATTTTGCCAAAAAGAAAAAAATTCCCACTTCTATTTTTGACAAGATGGATAAGTTAAATAGAAAAAGGATTGGGCAAATAGTAAAACGGTTAGAAGACACTTTTGGTTCTTTTGCTGGTAAAAAAATTGGTGTTCTTGGTTTAGCTTGTAAGCAGGGAACTGACGATATTCGAGAATCACCGGCAATAAAAATCATTGAATTATTGAAAAAGAAAAAGGCAAAAATAATTGCCTATGACCCATTGGCAATGGAAAATACGAAAAAGGCAGTTAGGGGAATTAATTTTGCCAAGGACTCGTACGCAGTGGCTCAAAAAGCTGATGCTTTGCTGATTTTGACCGACTGGCCAGAATTTACAAAATTAGATTACAAAAAAATCAAAAATCTGATGAGGGGAAATTTTATTTTTGACAGCAGGAATATTTTAGATGACAAAAAGATTAAACTTCTTGGCTTTGAATATATGGGAGTGGGAAAATGAAAGGTAAGATAGCATTTATTACTGGAATTACCGGTTTTGCTGGTTCTCATTTGGCGGAATTACTTTTGAAAAAAGGATATGAGGTTCATGGACTTTGTCGTTGGCGCTCGCGAATAGAGAATATAGAAAGGATTAAAAACAAGCTTCATTTAATTGAGGGTGATTTGTTGGATCTTCATTCCCTGCAGAAAGCAATGATGGATGTAAGACCGAAGTTAGTTTTTCACCTTGCGGCCCAAAGTTTTGTTCCTGCCTCTTGGACTTCCCCGGCAGTTACGCTTGAAATAAATATTGTAGGTTCATGTAATCTTTTTGAGGCAATAAGGGCAGCTAAAATTGATCCGGCAATTCAAATTGCCTGTTCTTCTGAAGAATACGGATTAGTTAAGCCGGAAGAAATTCCCATAAAAGAAACTAATCCTCTTCGACCTTTAAGTCCTTATGCGGTTTCTAAGTTAGCAATGGATTATTTAGGTTATCAATATTTTAAAAGTTATGGAATGAGAATTGTTCGAACAAGGGGTTTTAACCATACTGGTCCCCGACGGGGAGAAGTTTTTGCCGAATCAAGCTTTGCCAAACAAATTGCCGAAATTGAAAAAGGAAAGAAAAAACCGGTGATTTTAGTAGGAAATTTGGAGGCAAAAAGAGATTATACTGATGTTCGCGATATGGTTAATGGTTATTTTTTGGCGGCGACAAAAGGTAAACCAGGAGAAGTTTATAATATTTGTTCAGGGAAGGCGGTAAAAATCGCTGAAGTTTTAGAGATACTTTTAAAAATGAGTAAAGCCAAAGCAAAAGTTGTCCAAGACCCATCAAGAATGAGACCATCTGATGTACCGATTTTGCAAGGAGATTGTTCGAAGTTTAAGCGTAAAACAGGTTGGAAACCAAAGATTCCTCTTCAAAAAACACTTAAAGATTTGTTAAACTATTGGCGAGAAAGGGGATAAATGAGAGTTGTTAATATCATTCCTACCTATAACGAAAAAGAAAACATTGGTATAATGTTGGATGCCCTGATTGATATTGCCACGAAAAATCCCCGCTGGGAATTTCTTCATCTTGTTGCCGATGATAATTCTCCAGATGGGACTGCCGATGTAGTTCGCCAATATATGAAAAAACATAAAAACATTTATTTGATAACCGGACCAAAAAAGGGTTTAGGTCACGCCCTTTTGCGGAGCTATAAGTACGCGGTGGAAAATTTAAAAGCCGATGTGATTATTCCTAATGATGCAGATATGTCTTTTGACCCCTACAAAATTCCTGAACTTTTGGCGAAAATTGAAGAGGGGTATGATGTGGTAGTTGCCTCTCGGCATGTAGGTAAAGGGGGAACGGAAGGATGGAGCCTATTTAGAAAGCTTAACCATTGGTTTTCCAATATTTTCTTCGCTACTTATGTTGCTGGGATAAAAGAGGTCAAAGACCACAATGGAAATTTTAAAGCAATTCGGGTAAAGGGGGTCTTAGACCAGGTTAATTTTGATAAACTTTTGGAAAAAATAAAAATTCGCGGATTTGTGATTCAAACTTATATTCTTTATGAACTTTCTAAGTATACAAAAAAATTTACCGAAGTACCGGTGGTTTTTAAATTCCGCACCCGAGGAGAAGCAAAAATAGGCAAAAAATATTTAAAAAGCTATCTTCGCGATACTCTTGAGTATATGAAGCTTTGTTTGCTAATGCGGCTGGAGCGCTCGGCCCAGTTTTTTAAGTTTTGTATTGTAGGAACGATAGGTTATATTGTTAATGCGACTACTCTTCAGTTGTTTGCTGTTGTTTTGCGATGGCCAGAATTTCTTAGTTGGGCAGTCTCTACCGAACTTTCAATTATTTCTAATTTTACTTTGAATAATCTTTGGACATTTAAGGTAAAACAGATTCGGGGAAGAGGGCAAATTTTGAAGAAATTTTTGCAATTTAATTTAACTTCAGCCGGCGCTTTGGTAATGATGACAGTCTGTGGCACTTTAGGAGTTAAAATTTTTGGTCCTCAATACCGACAACTCCTTTTGCCTTTTATTATCGTCTTTTTGGTTATTCCCTACAACTACTTCATGTATACCCATGTTATTTGGAAAACCAAAAAAAATGGCTAAAATCCGAGAGATTTCGGTTTTTTTCCCGGCTTACAACGAGGAGGCAAACATCCGTCAGACAGTTGAAAAGGCGATTGAAGTTTTGAAAAAAATTGCGAAAAAATGGGAAATAATTGTTATTGATGACGGTTCAAAAGATAAAACCGGAGCAATTGTTAAAAGGTTGATTAAAAAAGAGCCACGAATTCGCCTAATTACTCATACTCCAAATCGGGGCTATGGAGCCGCCTTAAGATCAGGGTTTTATAATTCTTCTTACGAATGGATTGCTTTCACCGATGCCGATGGTCAGTTTGACTTTAGCGAAATTACTAAATTTTTTGAAAAACAAAAACAAACCGGAGCGGATTTGGTGATAGGTTATTATTTAAAACGGGCAGTTCCTTTTTACCGAATTTGGGGGTCAAAATTATGGGAATTGGCAGTATTTTTGCTTTTTGGGTTAAAAGTTAAAGATATTGATTGCGGATTTAAACTTCTACGTCGGCAAGTTATTGATGAAATTCCCCGGCTTGAAGCCGAAAGAGGCCCATTTATTTCCAGTGAGCTTTTAATTAAAGCAAAGAAAAAGGGGTTTAAAATCGTCGAAGTTGGCGTTCATCATTATCCGCGAAGGGCAGGCAAGAGCACCGGAGCGAGTTTAAAAGTAGTTATGAGTGGTTTGGGGGACCTATGGCGACTAAAAAGAAAGTTGAGCTTTTAATATTGGTAGTAATTTTAGTTTTAGCTGCTTTTTTGCGGCTTTATAAAATAGCTGACTACATGACATTTTTAGGCGACGAAGGACGGGATGTATTAGTTGTTAAACGAATCATTGTGGATCATAAATTGACTTTATTGGGCCCGACTGCCTCGGTTGGCGGTTTTTTCCTTGGCCCCCTTTATTATTATATGATTTTGCCATTTTTATGGGCTTTTCGTTTAGACCCAGTTGGCCCGGCAGTTATGGTGGCTTTATTTGGGATAGTAACTGTTTGGTTGGTTTATAGAGTGGGGAAAGAATTTTTCAATTCTTCAGTTGGTTTGCTTTCTGCCGCTCTTTATGCGATTTCTCCCTTAGTGATTGTTTATTCTCGTTCTTCTTGGAATCCGAATTTGATGCCTTTTTTCTCTTTGCTTATTATCTGGACAGCCTGGAAAGCGGTGGCCGAAAAGCGATCTGCCTGGTTTTTCTTTGGGGGTTTCCTTTTTGGTTTAGCATTTCAGATCCATTATTTAGCAAGTTTTTTGCTGGTGGCGGTTGGAATTTATCTTTTAATTTTTCTTTCCCTAAAAAAGAATTTGAAAAATTATTTAAATGCTTTCGCTGGTTTTTTAATTGGTTGGTCGCCGTTAATTTTATTTGAACTACGTCATAATTTTCCAAATTTTAAAACTTTATATAAATTCATTCTCTTTAGCGAAGAAACAGGGTTTGTTGCTAATAAGTTTTTACCGATAATTACTGATGTTGCTTTTAGGCTTTTTAGCCGATTAATAACCAATAATCACAAGCTGATAGCGGGTTTTTTAATAATTTTTGTTTTAGGAAACTTTACTTATTCTTGGCTTAAAGAAAAAAGAAAAAAAGAGATTTATTCGCTCTTAGGAATTTGGTTAGTAGTGGGTGTTTTTCTTTTTGGTTTTTATCAGAAAGGAATTTATGACTATTATTTCGGTTTCATGTTTCCCTTGCCCTTTTTACTAACAGGATTAACAATAGCAAGGATGATAAGATTTAATAAAATTTTTTGCTATATTGCTGGATTGCTATATTGCTGTATGGTCTTTGTGAATTTTCAGGGTATCCCTCTTCGTTATCCGCCAAATCGTCAGCTTGAGCAGACAAAACAGATTGCCCGTCTAATTTTGGAAAAAAGTGAAGGCAAACCGTTTAATTTTGCCCTTATTACTAACCAAAATTCCGATCATGCTTATCGCTATTTTTTGGAAATTTGGGGTAATCCGCCAGTTACTATTCAAAATTTTCAAAACGATCCCGAAAGAAAGACAGTAACCGACCAACTATTTGTTATTTGCGAAAGTCTTCCCTGTTCTCCTTTAGGTCATCCTTTATGGGAGATTGCTGGTTTTGGTCGGGCAGAGATATTAGGAGAATGGGACGTTTCTGTGGTAAAGATTTATAAATTGGGCCATTTTGAGAATGAAAAAGTTAATTTGGAAAAATAGATTTTTGATTTTTATTTTAATTATTTCCTTTCCCCCCGTTTTTAATATTTTCTTTCATACTTTACTTTGGCATACCCATGACGGTTTAATGCATTTGGCAAGAATAGGCGCCTGGGTTAAGAGTATAAAAGATGGGCAGCTTCCTCCTCGTTGGGCAGGGGACCTTAATTATGGTTACGGAAGCCCAGTTTTAATTTTTATGTATTTTTGGCCATATTTTCTCTCCTCTGTTTTAGTTTTAGGGGGGTTAGGTTTAGTTTGGTCTTTTAAAATTGTTTCTGTTTTAGGTTATGTATTAGCAGGGATAGCGATGTTTCTTTTTTGTCAAAATTTTTTTAGAAATAATAAGAAAGCATTGTTGGCTTCTCTTCTTTATCAATTTTCTAGCTTTCACTTAACGGAAATAATTATTAGGGGAGCGGTAGGAGAGCTGTGGAGTTATGTCTTTTTCCCAATTTCTTTGCTGGGAATACATCAAATTTTGGAGGGAAAAATTAAGAAGGGATTAATTATTTCTACGATAGGAACAACTTTGTTAATCCTTTCTCATAATTCCATAAGCTTGAGTTTTTTTGCTTGCTTATCTATTTTTATTGCTATTTTTGGAGATAGAAAAAGAATTAGGAATATTTTAGTTGCTATTTTTTCTTTATTTTTAGCGTTAGGGCTCTCTTCTTTTTATTGGCTTCCTGCTTTGTGGGAAAGAAAATATACCTATGGGGATCTATTTATGAAGGATTTATACAAGGATAATTTTCCTTCGGTCTACCAACTGTTTATCCCCAATCTTTTAAACCAAAAATGGGGGTGGGTAAGTAATATTCCCGTTCAAATTGGAGCCTTTCATTTGTTTCCTTTTCTGTTAGCCTTTTTCCTTTTCTTAAAAAGCGAATTTAATGATAGGGAAAAGAAAGTTTTTATTTTTTCTTTGATTGTTTTTAGCATTTCCCTCTTTATTATGCTGCCTCTTTCCGCTTCTTTTTGGGAGAAAATTCCTTTATTACGCCAATTTCAATTTTCTTGGAGGCTTTTGTCTTTAGTAACTTTTGCAACGAGTATTACCGGATTTGTTTTCTTAAAATTTCCTCTTTTTGAAAAAAGAAAATTCTTTTGGTTATTTTGTTTTTTAATTATTTTTTCTAGCATCCCATATTGGAAACCACAAGAGGGTTTTGATAATATAGACGAGGATTATTGGTGGAATTATCCTTTAAATACCACTTATTTCGGCGAGGCTAATACTATTTGGGCAGGAAATCCACCGGAAGATTTTCCTTCTAAGCGAATAGAGATAATAGAAGGAAAAGGAAAGATTAATGATTTTTTTAAAAAATCTAATTATCAAAGGTTTTTGGTTAATGCTGATACGCAGATAAATGTGGTAAACAGAACTTTATTTTTTCCCGGATGGAGAGTATTTATTGATAAACAAGAAGCGCCAATAGAATTTCAGGATCCTAACTATAGGGGATTAATTACCTTTAAAGTTCCTCAGGGAGGGCATAATGTAGAAATTAAATTTACTAGAACTAAAGATAGAATTATTGGAGAAGTTTTTTCTTTAACTAGCCTCTTGATTTTTCTTTTAATTATAGCGATAATTTGACTATGAAGCCCTTTATTAGCGTTGTTATTCCCTGCTTTAATGAAGAGAAAAATCTTGCAAGAGGGGTTTTAGACGAGGTTAGAAGATATTTGGGGAAACAGAAATATTCCTATGAGGTGATAATTTCCGATGATGGTTCTACCGATAAAAGCAAAGAATTTCTAGAAAAATATTGCCAAAAATATCCTAATTTCATACTTCTTAAAAATCCCCATGGAGGGAAACCTTTTGCCGTAAGGGCAGGAATTAAAAAAGCAAGAGGGAAAATTGTTTTTTTTACAGATATGGATCAATCAACCCCTATAAAGGAGTTAGAAAAACTTTTGCCATTTTTTGAGAAGAACTATGATGTAGTAATTGGCTCCCGGGGATTAGAAAGAAAAGGATTTTCTTTACTTAGGCGCCTGGCTTCAAGAGTTTTTCGTCTTTTCCGAAAGACTTTATTGTTAAGAAATGTTGACGATACTCAATGCGGTTTTAAAGCTTTTAAAAATAAAGTTGCTAAGGATTTATTTGCTCAGCTTTTGATTTTCAAAAATCCAGCAAAATTAAGGGGTTGGCGAGTTGGAGCTTTTGACGTGGAGCTTTTATTTATTGCCCAAAAGCGGGGCTATAAAATTGCCGAGGTCCCTGTAAAATGGGAAGATAAAGATATTAGCGGTGGAAAGCAGCGAAAATTTTTAAAAGAGTCTTGGCAAATGCTAAAAGAAATATTGAGGGTTAAAATAAACGACCTGCGTGGGTTTTATGACTAAATTTGTCGTTTTTGGTTGGATAACAGTGGTTTTTTTTCTTTTTGTTTATTCCTTTACTCAAATAGATTTGGGTTTAACCTTAACTCGTCTTTCTTTCTGGCACATAATCCAAACTAGGTTTCAGCAAATTGGTTATTTTAATCGGCCTGTTTCAACTGTCCTTTTTATTTTAATTATTTTTATGCTTTATGTTTTATATTTTGTCATTCTTAATCAGGTTAGAAAGGGTAATCTAACAGGAAAAATAGTTTGGCGATTAATTATTTTTACCGCTGTTATTCTGTGGTTTTCCTATAATGCTTTTTCTTATGATTTATTTAACTATATTATGGACGCGAAGATGGTTACTTTTTATAAGAAAAATCCTTATACTCATAAGGCGTTGGATTTTTCTGGCGATCCAATGCTTGGTTTTATGCATTGGACTCACCGTTATTATCCCTATGGTCCATTATGGTTGTTGGTGACAATACCGTTATCATTTTTGGGTTTTCAAAAGTTATTAGCAACAATGGTTTTATTTAAGGGTTTGGCGGCCACAAGCTATTTGATTTGCTCTTTTTTTATTTATAAAATTTTAGAAAAAGCTTCTCCTAAAAATAAGTTTTTAGGCTTGGCAATTTTTTCTTTTAATCCTCTGGTAGTAATTGAAAGCTTAGTTTCTGCTCATAATGATGTTTTAATGATGGCTTTAGTTTTAGTAGCTTTTTGGTTTTTACTTGAAAAAAAATATTTACTTGCTTGGTTTTTTTTAATTTTTTCTGGGGGAGTAAAATTTGTTACTTTTTCTTTGATTCCGATTTTTATTTTAATGATTTGGCGCCAACAAAGAAAAATAATTATTCGTTGGGAGAAAATAGCTCTTTTATGTTTAATCCTTATGACCGTAGCCGTATTATTAGCAATTAAACGAGACGAATTAAAACCGTGGTATATTTTGTATCCTTTAACTTTTCTCCCATTTTTACCTTATGATTGGATATTTTGGTCAATAACCGGATTGTCTTTAGGATCACTTCTTCACTACGCTCCATTTCTGTATTTAGGCAATTGGAATCCGCCAGTCCCAGCTATAAAATTTTGGTTGACAATTGGATTTTTGTTAATGGGATTTTTATTCGGAGTTTGGCAAGAGTTAAGGAAAGGAAGAAGTATGGTAAAATAATTAAAAATGAGAAAGATTTTCAGCTTTAAAAAGGAAATTTTTTTAACTTTTATTTTACTTCTAGTTTATTTTTTTTCTCGTTTAATTAGGCTTAATTTAATTCCAATTTTTACCGATGAGGCAATTTATATACGTTGGGCAGAAATTGCTCGTTATGATGCTGCTTGGCGTTTTATTTCTCTTTCCGATGGCAAACAACCTCTTTTTGTTTGGTTGATAATGATTATTTTGCCTTTTTTTGAAGACCCCCTTATTGCCGGTAGATTGGTTTCGGTGGTAGCTGGTTTAATAACAATGATTGGGTTATTTTTATTAAGTTGGGAGTTATTTGGGAAAAAGGAAGTTGGATTTTTTTCGGCGTTTTTGTATCTTTTCTATCCTTTTGCTTTAGTTTATGATCGGATGGCTTTGATGGATGGATTAGTGGGAACTTTTGCTGTTTGGGCGTTGTATTTTCAAGTTTTATTAGTGAAGAAATTAAGACTTGATATAGCTTTAATTTTAGGGATGATTGTGGGGGGAGGCATGCTAACCAAAAGTTCTGGATTTTTTAATCTTTATCTTTTGCCGTTTTCTTTATTATTATTTCCTTGGGGTAAGCCTGGATGGAAGAAAAAATTATTATTATGGTGTGTCTTAGCGTTAATAGTTACGGTAGAGTCTCAGGTAATTTATTCAGTTTTGCGACTATCTCCTCTTTTCCATATGATTTCCGAAAAAAATAGTGTTTTTGTTTATCCTCTTAAAGAATGGATAGCCCATCCTTGGCGATTCTTTGGAGGAAATTTTAAGGGCTTGTGGGACTGGTTTATTGGATATTTTAGCTGGCCAATTTTTATTATTTTCCTGGGAGGATTAGTAATTAATTTTAAGAAACGCTTACTCAGTAAGTGTCTTCTTTTAATTTGGTTTGTTGCTCCATTTATAGCTTTAGCTTTATTTGGGCGAGTTTTATACCCCCGATTTATTTTCTTTATGACTCTTTCCTTATTGCCTTTGGTTGCTTTGGGAATTAACTATCTTTTTAATTATTTAAAAAAACCTTATTTAATTATTGTGTGTTGCTTAATTTTGTTTTTTGGATGGATAAAGAGAGATTATCAATTGTTGACTAATCCTTATATAGCAAATATTCCTAATGCAGATAAGGCTCAGTATTTAAATGATTGGCCAGCAGGGGGAGGGATTAAAGAGGTAGTTGATTTTTTGAATAAAGAATCAGAAAAGGGGAAAATTTATGTTGCTACGGAAGGTACTTTTGGTCCCCTACCGTACGCCTTGGAGGTTTATTTATATAAAAATCATAATGTAGAAATTCGAGGTTTTTGGCCACTCCAAGAAGAAATACCTAAGGAGGTTTTAGAAGTAGCAAAAACAAAACCAACTTATTTTGTTTTTAATCAAAGCCAAAATGCCCCGCTCGGATGGCCCTTGATGTTAATCTCTAAATATCAAAAGGGGGTGGGGAATGTTTATCTTCATTTATACCGTGTAGTAAATGAGTAAAAAAGAAAATCTTTTAGTTATTTTGTTTTTTCTTTTTCTTAATTGTATTTTCTTCTTTCCTATTTTTAAGGGTTTGGTCCCTTTCCCTGGTGATTTATTAATTGCTCATTATAGTCCTTGGTCAAAATATCCCTTTTTAGGATATATTCCTGGAACATATCCTCATAAAGCTCAGTATTTTGATACCTTAAGGCAAATTTATCCCTGGAAGATTTTTTCCCTGGAGACGATGAAAAATAGAGAAATACCGTTTTGGAATCCTTACAATTTTTCTGGGGCGCCACTCTTAGCAAATCATCAGACAGCAGTTTTTTATCCTTTAAATATTTTATATTTCTTTCTTTCACCAATTAATGCCTGGACAATTTTAGCGGTTCTTCAGCCTTTTTTAGCAGCAGTTTTTACTTATTTATTTTCTCGCAAAATAGGGATTAAAAAGGAGGGAGCGCTACTGGCGGGGACAATTTTTGGTTTCTGTGGATTTATGAGTGTTTTTTTACAATATAATACTATTGGCCATACTGTTTTGTGGCTTCCATTGATTTTATATTTTATTGAGGTTTTAAGAAAAAAATTTTCTCTTGTTTCTTTTTTAGGATTACCTTTAGTAATTGCTTTTTCATTTTTCGCTGGTCATTTACCATCGTTTGGTTTTCTTTTAGGGCTTGTAATTATTTATTGTTTTTTTCGCTTAAAAAATCTTTTTAAAATATTAAAAATATTTTTCTTGATTATTTTGAGCTTGGGGTTGGTGGCTTTTCAAATTTTACCTACTGTTGAGCTTATTTTTAATTCTGCTAGAGTTTCTCATTCTTATTTTCAAATTATTAATAGTCTTCTTATTCAACCAAAACAGCTGGTAATGTTAATTGTTCCTGATTTTTTTGGGAATCCCGCTACCCATAGTTATTTTTTAAATGATACTTATGTGAGTAAGTTAAACTATATAGGATTAATATCTCTAATTTTTACTTTTTATTCTTTATTTTGGTTTAAAAAAAATCAGTTTATAAAAATTTTTTCATCGATATCTTTAGTTTTTTTGCTTTTTTTAATAAATTCTCCGTTTACAAGGTTATTTTATAAATTTAAATTGCCTTTTTTTTCTACTTCTTCTCCAACCAATATGATTTTTTTAATAAGTTTTAGTTTTGCGATTTTATCAGGGTTTGGTTTTGATTTTTGGCCTAAACAAATAAATAAAAGAAAGAAAATTTTTACTTTAAGTTTGTTTTTCGTGTTTTTCTTAGTAATTTGGTTTTTGGTAATAATTAGAAATTCCCCCTCGGTTACTATTAGAAATTTAGCTTATTCAACAATTATTCTTTTGGGAGGAAGTTTTCTGCTAGTGGGTGCGTCCTTTATCAAGAAAAAAGCTTTTTTATTTGCCTTGATTTTTTTAATCACCGCTGATCTTTTTTATTTTTTTAGAAAATTTAATCCTTTTGTCCCTTCTTTCCTGGTTTTTCCCCCAACAGCAATTACTTCTTGGCTTCAAGAAAAAGGAAAAATTGATAGATTTTGGGGTTATGGAACGGCAGGAATAGAGGCAAATTTCGCTACTTATTTTAAAATTTTTTCTCCTGATGGCTATGACCCTCTTTATCCTCGGTGGTATGGAGAATTTATATTTTTAACTGAGGAAGGAAAATTTCCAGAAAAATTTGGAGAAAAGATTCGTTCGGATGCAGTAGTTGCCCCGGGTTTTGGAGAAGAAGACTTTGTTTCTAATTTTTATCGCCGAAGGGTTTTAAATTTATTGGGAGTTAAATATATTTTAGATAGGGTAGAGAATGGTTCTACTCAAAAGACTTTTCCTCCTGCTGATTTTGATTTAGTTTTTGACAGTCAGGGATGGAAGGTGTTTAAAAATAAAAAAGCCCTGCCAAGAATTTTTTTAAGTTCAGGTTATAAAATTTATAAAAATAAAAAAGATTTTTTAGAGTTATTTTTCTCTCCGAATTTTAATCCCGAAGAATATGTTTTATTGGAAAAAGAACCAGTGGTTAAACCGCAGAGTGGAGGAAAAGAATATTTAAAATTAATTAAATATTCTCCAAATTTAATAGAGGTAGAGGTAGAAACGGAATTTCCAAAAATACTTTTTATTTCCGATACTTATTACCCCGGCTGGAAAGCTTTAATTGACGAAAAAGAAACAGAAATATATAAGGCTTTTTGGGCTTTTAGAGCAATTTCTATCGCTCCCGGTTTTCATAAGATAGTATTTAAATATGTTCCCCCTTTATTTAATATAGGTGTTAAAATAAGTATAATTAGCGGTTTACTAATAATTATTTGGGTATTTTGGATATGGAGAAAAAGAAAAAATTATTTTTAATATTTATTTTCTTACTTGCCTTTTTCCTTAGATTTTATAAGCTAGGAGAAGTTCCCAATGGTCTTTACCAAGACGAAACGGCCATAGGTTATAATGCTTATTCAATTTTAAAAACAGGGCGAGACGAGCATAATCAACCATTTCCTTTATATTTTAGATCTTTTGGAGACTATAAGCTTCCACTTTATATTTATTTAAGTATTGTCCCTATTAAATTTTTTGGTCTCAATCCTTTTTCTGTCCGATTTATCTCTGCATTATCTGGGGTTTTTACTGTGATTCTAATTTATTTTTTGGTGGATATTATTTTTAAAAATAAGAATTTAGTAATTTTAACTACTCTTTTAACTGCTGTGAATCCTTGGCATCTTCATTACTCTCGAGCGACTTTCGAAGTCTCCCTTTCTTTATTTCTTATTGTTTTGGGAACAATTTTATTTTACTTGGGATTGGAAAAGAGAAAAAATGTTACCTTTTTCCCTTTTGGAGTAATGATATTAGCCCTTGCCTTATATACTTATAATCTTACTCGCTTACTTGTTCCTCTTTTTATTTCTTTTTATTTTTATTTTTGGAAGAGTGAAATTAAAAAAATTTCTCGAAAGATTGTTTTGCTTTCTGTCATTTTGGCGTTTTTAATTCTTTTGCCATTTTTCTTCACTTTTTTAAAAGAAGGAGGCTATTCTTCAGCAAAAGGAACTTTAATCTGGAGTAGCGCGACAGTGCAATCCAAAATATTAGAGTTTAGAGCTTTTCTATTACATTTTCCTTTTTTGGCCTCAAAGTTATTTTTTAATCGTTGGCTGCTTACCGTTTGGCAGTATTTTTTAAACTTTTTAAGTTATTTTTCAGTGGTTTTCTTTTTTATTAGTGGCAGTTCTCATGGAAATCATGGGATTGGGAATTTTGGTCAATTTTATCCACTAGAATTATTCTTTATGATCTTGGGGGCAACTAAGCTTTTCGAAAAAGATAAGAGAAATTTTAACTTCTTGGTTATTTGGTTTTTAATAGTTGTTGGAGTTGCTAGCCTTACTCGTGAAGCGCCGCATGCAACAAGAGGTTTTTTTCTAATTTTCCCCCTTGAGGTCTTTTCCGCTTGCGGAGTAATGGAATTTTTAAAGCGGCTTAAAAATGCAAAGAGGACTCTGGGAAAAATTTTGGGAGGATTACTATTATTGGGAGGAATTTATTCTTTAGTTTTTTATTTTACCTCTTATTATTTCCGTTTTCCTCTTTTTTATGCGCGTTTCTGGAGAAGTGCTGATAAAGAAATTTCTCTTTATCTTAAGGAAAATGAACCTAAATATGAAAAGATTATAATTAGCGAGGATAGTGATTTAATTTATTCCTCTTTGCTTTTTTATCAGGTGTATAAGCCGGAAAAGTTTCAAAAAGAAGCAGAATGGGTTCCTCCCGACTCTGAGGGTTTTAGTTTTCCTAAGAAATTCGGAAAATATGAATTTAGGAAAATAGATTGGGAAAAAGACTTGTCCAGAGGTAATTTGATCATTGCTAAGGAAGGAGAAAAACCCCAAGGGTTTGTTCCCGCCAAAGTTTTTTACTATCCATCTAGACCTGTATTTTTGGGTTTGAAACAAGAAATAGTTAACTATTCTGTTTCTGAGGTTGCTTATGAAGTCTTTGAGGGAAAATAAAAAAAATATTCTGCCTTTAATTTTGTTGTTAATTATTACTTTACCTGCGATCTTTTCGCTTTTTCATCCCGGATTTTTTCCTTCTGACGATGGGGAGTGGATGGTAATTCGTTTAACTGATTTTCACCGAAGTTTTGTTTCTGGTCAAATTCCAGTCCGCTGGGCAGCGCGACTAAATTATAGTTATGGATATCCTGTTTTTAATTTTTTATATCCTCTCTCTTTATACATAGGAGAATTTTTTCATCTTCTTGGGTTTAATTTTGTTGACTCAATTAAATTGGTTTTTATTTTTAGTTTTTTTCTTTCAGGAATTTTTATGTATCTTTTTGTGAACAAATTGTGGGGGAATTTAGCTGGTTTGGTTTCGGCGGTTTTATATATTTATTCCCCTTATAGATTTTTGGATGTTTATGTTAGGGGGTCAATTGGAGAATCTTTAGCTTTTGTTTTTTTTCCTCTAATTTTTTTGAGCCTTTTTCATTTAAAGCAAAAGGGGTTATCTTTTCGTTATCTTCCGCTCGGCGCTATTGCTCTTGCTGGTTTAATTATGTCTCACAATATTATGGCAATGCTTTTTTTGCCAATAGCTTTGGTGTATGCTTTTTTGTCAATTTTTCAGGGGGGGTCTAAATTTTTTGCGCTTTATGCTTTATTTTTTATTCTCGGTTTAGGTTTAAGCTGCTTTTTTTGGTTGCCGGCGCTTTATGATAAGAAATTTATTATTTTAGACCAAGTTACAGTTGCCAATTATTGGGAGCATTTTCCTAGTTTAAAACAGGTAATAATACCAAGTTGGGGATATGGTCCTTCAGTCGTCGGCGTTCAGGATCAGTCTTCTTATCAAATTGGCCTGATTCATCTTTTAGTAGTAGTTTCTTCTGTTTATTTTTTAATTAAGTTTTGGAAAAGGAATAAATATGAAAAAGTGCAGATTTTATTTTTCTTGCTGGTTTTTATTGCCACTTTTTTCTTGATGCTTCCTGTTTCTCTTCCGATTTGGAAAATTTCTCCTTTTCTTTGGCGAACTCAGTTTCCCTGGCGGCTTTTAGCGATTACCACTTTTGCCAGTGCTATTTTAGGAGGAGGATTAGTAAATATGATTGAAAACAAAAATAAAGTAATGTTAAGTTATTTAATTATCGTCTTGGCTATAATTTTAAATTGGAGGTACGCTAAGCCCCAATTTTTTATAAATAGGCCAGAAAGCTTTTATCTTACCAATGAAGCAACAACAACGGTTAAAGACGAATACATGCCGGTATGGGTAAAAGAAAAACCTACCAGTCGACCAGCACAAAAAATAGAGATTATTTCTGGTAAGGGGAGAATTGAAAATTTAACTTATAATTCTAAAGAAATTTCTTTTACTGTTGTTGCTGAAGAAGAGGTGAGGGTGCAGATTAATACTATTTATTTTCCTGGTTGGTATTTGAAAGTAGACAATCAACCCCTAACAAGATTTGAGATTAATGATCCAAAAGGAGTAATGAATTTTGTTGTTCCTGCTGGCAATCATCAAGTTTTAGCTTATTTTGGAGAGACAGAGCCTCGAGCGTTAGCGGATTTAATTAGTCTTGGGAGTTTAATTATTACCGGCACTCTTTTGGTAAAAAGTTGGCGGAGGAAAAATGAACGCTAAAGTTGTTAATTTTTGTTTTTTATTTGCGGTTTTAGTTATTTCTTTTTGGGCAATAAAGCCTTTATTCCATTTTGGATTTTTCCCAATTCATGATGATACTCAAGTAGTGAGAGTAGCCCAAATGGCTCAAGCTTTAAAAGACGGCCAATTTCCTGTCCGTTGGGTGAGGGATTTAGGCTATGGTTATGGCTATCCGATTTTTAATTTTTATGCTCCTTTACCTTACTATATTGGCGCCCTTTTTAATTTGCTTGGTTTTAACGCCTTGGTAGCAACAAAAATAATGATGGGGTTGGGTATTATTTTGGCTGGTGTTTTTATGTTTTTTTTAGCGAAAGAATTTTGGGGAGAATTTGGCGGATTGGTTTCTGCCTTATTTTACGTTTATGCTCCTTATCATGCGGTTGATGTTTATGTTAGGGGAGCAGCGGGAGAATTTTGGGCAATGGCAATGTTGCCTTTAGTTTTTCGGGGAATCTATAAAATATTTCAAAAAAATCATTGGGGAGTAATTATTGCCAGTTTGGGTTTTTCCGGAGTTATTCTTTCTCATAATCTTACCGCAATGATGGCCCTGCCTTTTATTTTATTAAACATTTTGTTTTTATTTATTTTTTCCAAGGATAAAAAACAATTTGGATTTTGGATTTTGGATTTTGGATTTTTTTCTTTGGGATTATCCGCCTTTTACTGGTTGCCGGCACTAACAGAAATGAAATATACCAAAGTTTTTGGCCAAATTGGCGGGGGGGCTGATTTTCGCGACCATTTTGTATTTTTAGACCAACTTTGGGCAAGCCCTTGGGGGTTTGGTGGCTCAGCCCCGGGCAGGCTTGACGGGATGAGTTTTATGATAGGTAAAGTTCATATTTTGAGCAGCTTTTTAGCTTTGGTTTTGGGATTATTTTTGGTTAAGAAAAACAGAGGCGTATTTATTTTTTTTGGAGGAAGTTTATTACTGGCAATTTTTTTTACTAATAAAATTTCTTTGCCAATATGGGAAGCAATAAAGCCAATGGCTTTTATTCAGTATCCATGGAGGTTTTTAATTTTTGCTAGTTTTTTTTCTTCTTTTTTGTCGGGGTTAATTATCAACCTACAGCCAAAAAAGATTAAATGGTGGTCACCATTGACGGCGGGAATTTTTGTTGGTGCTCTTTTATTTTTTAATCTTAAATATTTTCAGCCCCAAACCTATCTTAAAGTAACTGTTCCTGATTATCTGACTGAAGAAAATATTAAGTGGCGGATTTCAAAAATTTCTGATGAATATTTGCCCAAAGACTTTACGGTGCCTAAGGATAAAAGCGAAGTTGCTTGGGAAAAAATCGAGATTGTTTCTGGTCAGGCAGAGATTAAAAGTATTTTTAATAAATCACATTTTTTGAAATTTGAAATAGAAGCAATGGAGCCAATAGAAATTTTAATCAATACTGCCTATTTTCCTGGTTGGAAAATTTTGATTAATCAAAAAGAAGAAAAGCCAAAAATTGAGGAAGGGAGGATAAAGGTAAGCTTAAATGCTGGGAGACAAAAAGTTTTTTTAAAGTTTGGTAATACACCAGTGCGAAATTTAGCTAATTTTCTTTCCTTATTTTCTTTAGGGGGCCTAGCGTGGTTTGTGTTAGAATATAAGCATGCAGGAGTTAGAGACAATTAAGAAACGCTCAGTGGTTGGGGTTATTGCTCTTACTTCTCGTACATTAATCCTCCAGTTAATAAACTTTTTTTCTATGTTTTTACTCACGATTTTTCTATCGCCAGAGGTTTTTGGCGTTTTTTTTGTGGTTAGCGCTATCGTGACCTTTTTAAATTATTTTTCTGATATTGGCTTGGCAGCGGCTTTAATTCAAAAAAAGGAAGAAATTACTGAAGATGACTTAAAGACTACTTTTACAATTCAGCAAGCTCTAGTTTTATTTTTGGTTTGTATTTCTTTGCTTTTTTCCTCTAAAATTGCTTCATTTTATAAATTAAACTTAAGTGGTCTTTGGCTTTTGCGAGCTTTAATTTTTTCTTTTTTTCTTTCTTCTTTAAAAACAATCCCTTCAATTTTACTAGAAAGAAAACTAGATTTTGGCCGTTTAGTAATTCCTCAGATTGCGGAGACTCTTGTTTTCAATTTAATAGCAGTTATTTTAGCATGGAGAGGAATGGGAATAACAAGTTTTAGTTGGGCAGTTTTAGCTCGGGGGTTAGTGGGCTTGGTTTTGATTTATATAATTTCTCCGTGGAAACCAGGATTTGCTTTAGAGAAGGGAAGCGCTAAAAGATTGCTTTCTTTTGGTATCCCTTTTCAAGCAAATAGCTTTTTAGCCTTGCTTAAAGATGACCTTGTAACTGTTTTTTTAGGTAAAATTTTACCCTTTAACGAAGTCGGTTTTGTTGGTTGGGCCCAAAAATGGGCAAATATGCCTCTGCGTTTTATTATGGATAATGTTATTAAAGTTAGTTTTCCCTTATATTCTCGTTTGCAAGATAATTATTTTGTTTTAAAAACAGGAATAGAAAAAGCTATTTTTGTTGTTTGTTTTTTAACTTTTCCTGTTTTGGTTGGTCTCTCGCTTTTAGCTTCTCCTTTGGTTCAATTTTTGCCTCGGTATTTAAAATGGCAACCGGCATTAATTTCCTTATACCTTTTTTGTGGCCAAGCCGCTTTAGCTTGTATTTCTACTGTCCTTACTAACGTTTTAAATGCAACAGGACGAGTAAAAACAACTTTAAAGTTAATGATTTTTTGGACAGTTTTAACCTGGATTTTAACTCCGACTTTGGTTTTTAAAGTGGGATTTAATGGGGTAGCATTAGCAGCCCTGTTGGTGGCCTCTACAGTTTTTTTACCGATTATGTTTGTTAAAAAGTTTATTAACTTTTCTTTATGGGAAAATGGAGGAAGGCCTTTTTTAGGAGCTTTAGGAATGGGAATAATTCTGAGGTTAATTATTCCTAAGTTTACTTTTAATCTCTTTTCTTTAGTAACTATTGTTATAATAGGAGCAGTAGTTTATTTTTTCTTTATGTTTATTTTAGCAAAAGAAAAAATTTTAGAGTCAATTAAGTTGGTTTTAAAAAGTTTTAAAAGATGAAAATTTCTGTCATTTTAGCTACTTACAACGAAGAAAAAAATATAAAAGATTGCCTGGAGTTTGTTAAAGACTTAGCAGACGAAATTGTAATAGTTGACGGGACAAGCACGGATAAGACAGTAGAGATTGCCTCTCGCTATACTAAAAAAATTTTTGTTAGGGAAAATCCCTTGATGTTTCACAAAAATAAACAATATGCAATAGAAAAAGCTACTGGTGATTGGATTCTTTATTTAGATGCCGATGAACGGGTTACTCCTGAACTTAGAGAGGAGATTATTAGGGTCACTAAAGGGCAAAAATTAGGAGTCAAAGACCAAGTCAACGGTTTTTGGATTCCGCGGAAGAATATTATTTTTGGTAAATGGATTTGTCATACCGGCTGGTGGCCTGATTATCAATTGCGACTTTTTCGACGAGGGAAAGCATTTTTGCCTTGTAAAAGTGTTCATGAGCAACCACAATTGATTGGTAGAGCTGGCTATTTAAAAAATCCTTTGGTTCATTATAATTATCAAACCGTTTTTCAATTTGTCCAAAAACTTAATAATCTTTATACAGAAAACGATAAAAAGGTCTTTTTATCCAAGGGAAAGAAAATAAAGTGGGAAGATGCGATTCGTTTTCCCTCTGGGGAGTTTCTAAAAAGATTCTTTTTCGAAGAAGGTTATAAAGATGGTTTTCATGGTTTAGTTTTGAGCATTTTCCAGGCATTTTCTTCTTTTGTAACCTTTGCCAAAATTTGGGAAGAAAGCGGTTTTACTGAAATGAACTCAAAAGATTTTCTTTCAAAAATTGAAAAAGAGGGGAAAAAAATTTCAAGGGAATTTAAATATTGGTTATTAACTGCTAAACTCTCTCAGGCTAATAGTTTCCTTAAAAAATTTTATTATCGTCTTAGGCGGAAATTAGTTTTATGAAGAAGATATTTGGGGTAATTCTTCACTATAAAGGTAGAGATTTAACTTATCGGTGTATCTCTTCTTTACAGAGAATTAATAAAAGGGGTTTCAGGCTAGAAATAGTTTTAGTAGATAATTGTTCGCCCCAGCCGGTAGATAGATTTAAGAAAGAATTTAAAAATTTAGTAATGCTGAAAAATGCCCAGAACTTGGGATTTGCTGAAGGGAATAATGTAGGAATAAGATATGCTTTGAAAAACAAAGCTGACTGGGTTTTAATTTTAAATAATGATACAACAGTAGCTCCAGATTTATTAATCCAATTAATTAAACAGTCTCCTTTAATTAATCAAAGTGGAATTTTGGGGCCGAAAATTTATTTTGCGCCGGGATATGAATATCATAAAAAAAGATATAAACCAAACCAGCGGGGAAAAGTTTTTTGGTATGCAGGGGGAATAATCGACTGGAAAAATGTTTATTGCTCTCATCGGGGAGTAGATGAGGTAGATAGTGGGCAATATGATAAGGTGGAAGAAACTGATTTTGTTTCCGGTTGCGCAATGCTAGTAAAAAGGGAAGTTTTTGAAAAAATCGGACTTTTTGATTCTCGCTATTTTTTATATTTGGAGGATGTTGATTTTTGTCAACGGGCAAAAAAAGCAGGATTTAAAATTATTTATGTTCCCGGAGGTAGGGTTTGGCATTACAATGCTTCTTCAAGTGAAGTAGGTGGGCCACTTCACGATTATTTTATTACCAGAAATCGTTTGCTTTTTGGAATGAAATATGCGCCATTAAGAACTAAAATCGCTTTATTGAAAGAAAGTTTTAGAATTCTTTTTAAGGGTCGTCGCTGGCAAAAAATTGCTGTGAGAGATTTTTATTTAAAAAAATTTGGCAAAGGAAGCTGGAAGGGGTAAAATAAACTTATGAGAAATCAAAACTGGTGGCAAAGTTTTAAAAATGCAATAAACGGTTTGATTTTTGCTTTTAAGACCCAGCGGAATTTTAAAGTTCATCTGGTAATTTCTTTCTTGGTTTTAATTTTTAGCCTTTGGTTGTCAATAAGTTTAGAAAAGTTTTTATTTCTTTTATTAGCGATTTTTTTAGGATTAACAGTGGAAATGGCAAATACTGCTTTTGAAAAAACTTTAGATGCCGTAAATGGGAGTTATGATCCTAAAATAAAGACCGCCAAAGATGTGGCCGCAGGAATGATGCTTTTAATGGCGGTGGGATTAGCTTTAATTGGTTTATTAATTCTTCTGCCGCCATTTTTGACTAAATTTGGTTTTAAATGAAAATTTCTGAATGGATAAAAGTTCAAAAAGAAGATTTGAAAAAAAGAATTAAAAATTATTCTAGGACACGAGCTTTATTTTTTCTTTCCTTAATTTTGGGCTTATTGCTTTCTTTGTATTCTTTATGGGGGAAAATTTTTACTTCTTATTTAAATTGGCTTGATGGTTTTTTGATAGAAAAATTAAGAACAGCCTACTTTCCTTTTTTGAAAGAATTTTTTACTTTTGTTACTTTTTTTGGCTCAGAAATTTTTATTATGATTGTTTCTTTGGTTTTGGTGATAATCTTAATTCAGAAAAGAAGAAAAAGAGCGGCGACGGTTTCCCTTTTATCTTTGGCAGGAAGTGCGATTTTAGTGGGTTTCTTTAAATCTTTTTTTGCCAGACAAAGGCCAGGAGAATGCCCAAACCATTTTTTTGGAGGAGATTCTGGTTGTTTTTCTTTTCCTTCAGGGCACACTACCCTTGCCTTATATTTTTATGGCCTAATTACTTATTTGACTCTTCGCTTTGGGATATTTTCTTTAAGAAAGAAATGGTTAATTATTTCTGGGTCGGTCTTTTTAATAATTCTTATTGCCTTTAGCCGACTTTATTTAGGGCTTCATTTTTTAAGCGATATAATTGGCGGATTTCTTTTAGGGGGAATTTGGTTAGTAGCGGCGATTTTTTTAATAGATTTTCTTTACTAAAGAAATGGCCAACCCAAAAATTTCAGTAATAATTATTGGTAAAAATGCCCAGAATTTGATAAAAGATTGCCTTTTATCTGTTAAATGGTCTGATGAAGTTGTTTATTTAGACGGGGGATCTACTGACAAAACATTGGAGATTGTTAGGAATTTTAAAGTTAAAGTTAGAAAGCAAAAAGAAAAAAGACTAGATTTTGCTGCTTGGCATAATCAGGGAATTGAAGAAAGCAAAGGAGAATGGATCTTGTATTTGGATACAGATGAGAGAGTGACGCCTGAATTAAAAAAAGAGATTTTAGAAAAGATAAATTTGTCAGAGAATTTCGCTGCTTATGCTATTCCGAGGCGAAATATTTTTTTGGGAAAAGAAATGAGATTTGGAGGTTGGTGGCCTGATTATCAGATTAGATTATTTAAAAGAAAATTTTTAAAAGGTTGGAAGGGAAAGCTTCATGAACATCCGGTCTTTAAAGGAGAATTAGGGCATCTTAAAAATCCAATGATACATTTAACCCATCGTGATTTGTCCTTAATGGTAGAAAAAACTAACCAATGGTCGGAGATTGAGGCAGATTTGCTTTATAAAAGCGGTCATCCACCAATGACTTGGTGGCGGTTTTTAACGGCAATGGGAAGAGAGTTTTGGCAAAGGGGAGTGAAACTTCAGGGCTGGAGAGATGGAACTGTTGGTTGGATTGAAATAATTTATCAGATGTTTTCAAGATTTATTACTTACGCAAAGTTATGGGAGAAACAAACTCAAAGCTAAAAATTTTAAAAGAATTTATTTTTGAATTTTGGCCAATTTTCGTAATTATTCTTTTGGTAATGGTTTTTTCTTTCCCCTATTGGGCTAAGGGATTAATTCCTTTTCCTTCGTCTTATTTAGTTACATTTTTTCCGCCATGGCAATACTATTATGGAATGCCGGTGAAAAATAATGCCATGCCTGACGTTTTGACTCAAATGTATCCATTTAAACATTTGGTAATAAAATCGTGGAAGCGAGGGGAGGTTCCTCTTTGGAATCCCTACAATTTTTCTGGTAATCCTTTATTGGCAAATTATCAGTCGGCTCCGTTTCACCATGCTAATTTTCTTTTCTTTCTTTTACCCCAGGTTCACGCTTGGAGTATTATGATTATTCTTCAGCCCATTTTTGGGGGATTATTTACTTATCTTTTTTGTAAACAATTGAAATTAAGTAACTGGTCAGCCTTATTAAGTGGAATCTCATTTATGTTTTGCGGATTCGTTACAGTTTGGATGGCTTATGGAACAATGAGTTGGGGTTTAGTTTGGTTGCCATTGATTTTATATGCTATAGAAAAAAACTTTCAAAAGGTTTCTTCTGGAAGCTTGATTCTTATAAGTATTTCTTTAGCTTTTTCTTTCTTTTCAGGACACTTTCAAATTTCTTTATATGTTTTACTGACTGTTGGCTTTTATTTATTTTTTAAACTTTTAACTACCAGAAAATTTAGGACATTTTTAACTTCAACTTTATTTTTAATTTTGGGGGTTTTAATTGCCTCACCTCAAGTTGTCCCTTCTTTGGAGCTCCATAACCTTTCAGTGAGGAAAGATGCCTTTGTAATAAGTGAAAAAATCCCCTGGAGGTATTTACCTACATTAATTGCTCCTGATTTTTATGGTAATCCAGTAACAAGAAATGATTGGTTTGGTCATTATGCAGAGTGGTCGGGTTTTACCGGAGTTATTACTCTTATTTTAGCGTTATGGATTTTGCTGGGAAGAAAAAACAGTCATGCTTATTTTTTTTCTTTTTTATTTTTGTTTTCTTTCTTTTTAGCAAGAGAAGGCCCTTTATTAGATTTACTTGAAAAATTAAAAATTCCGGTTTTTTCTACCAGTGCGGCGGCCAGGATAAATAGCATTTTTAGTTTTTCAGTGGCAATTCTTGGAGGTTATGGATTGGAAAAATTAATCAATGAATTAAGGAGTAAAAATTTTAAATTACCCTGTAAATTTTTATTTTTATTAGTGGTGTTAATTTCGAGTATTTGGATTTGGCTTTTATTAATAAAGCCATTTCCTTCAGAAAAAATAATTATTGCTAAGCGGAATTTTATTTTACCCACAGCTTTATCTTTTAGTTTTTTATTCTTATTGATTTTTTTTAAATTATCTTCAAAATTTATAAAGAAAAATTATTTAAACAATTTAGTTATTTTTTTGATTTTAGCTTTAACTACTTTTGATTTATGTCGCTTTGCTAATAAATGGATGCCTTTTGATCCACCAAAGTATCTTTATCCTTCTGTTCCAATATTAGAATTTTTGAAGAAAGAAGTTAAACCTCCTGCTCGACTTTTTGGTTTCCTTGGAATGGAAATGCAGAATTATTTTGAACTTTGTGGTTTGGAGGGATATGACCCTTTGTATATCCAAAGATATGGCGAACTTTTGACTGCCGCTTCTGAAGGAAAAATTGTAAGGCCCTCTGGAAGAGGCGTGGGTTTAGCTAAGCGAGGGAAATATACAATTAAAATTTTAAATTTATTGGGGGTAAAGTATATTTTGCATGCAATTTCTGATGATCGTCATGTTTGGGCATTTAATTGGTGGGATTATCCTGAGCAATTTAAAGAGATTTATTATGAAGAAAACAAATATCAAGTTTTTGAAAATCTTGAGGCTTACCCCCGAGCTTTTTTAGTTTATAACTACAAAGTGGAAAAAGAACCACAAAAGATTATTGATCTAATGTGGGAGGAGGATTTAAGAAAAACTGTAATTTTAGAAGAAGATCCCTCTCAAAAAAATTTTGAAATCCCCAAAATTTCTCCTAGGGTAGATATTGTTAATTATTTACCAAATAAAATAGAGATTAAAGTAAATACCGAAAAATCAGGACTACTATTTTTATCAGATAATTACTACCCTGGGTGGAAAGCAAAGATAGATGGAAAAACAACTAAGATTTATCGAGCAAATTATACTTTTAGGGCAATAGAAGTTCCTGCTGGAAGCCATAATGTAGATTTTATTTATCGGCCTAAATCTTTTAAAATAGGAGCTACCTTAAGTTTAATTTCTCTTTTAGTTTGCCTTTTTGTTGCCCTTTTTGGGTTTAAGAAAATATGAAAAAAGCAGGAATTTATGATCCATATTTGGATACTTTAGGTGGAGGAGAACGCTATACTATAACAGTGGCGGAGTATTTATTGGCCAAAAATTGGCAGGTAGATATTTTTTGGAACGATAGTAAGATAAAACAAAATATTAATCAGAGATTGGGGATAAAAATTGAACGAGCAAATTTTTTACCCGATATTTTCCAAAAATCAATTTGGGAAAAGTATAAAATTCTTAAAAACTATGACTTGATATTTTATCTTTCTGATGGAAGTGTGCCTCTTCTATTTGCTAAGAAAAATATTTTGCACTTTCAAGTTCCCTTTCACGGAATTGGCGGAAAAAACTTTTTAAACAGAATAAAAATGAAAAAGATTGATAATGTAGTTTGTAACTCCTATTTCACGAAAAAAATTATTGATAAAGAATATGGAGTAAAAAGTGTTGTTGTTTATCCGCCGGTAGCAGTGGAGGAATTTAAGCCAGGGAAAAAAGAAAATATTATTCTTTCGGTAGCGAGGTTTACTGATATATTGCACAACAAAAGACAGGATGTTTTAGTTGAGGTATTTAAGAAAATGGTTGATGGAGGGCTGGATGGATGGCGACTTTTTTTAGTAGGAGGAGATACTGAGGGAAAAAAGCTGGTGGCAAAATTAAGAGAAGAATCACAAGGATATCCGATTGAAATTTTAACTAATATTCCTTTTGAAGAATTAAAAAAAATTTATGCTAAGGCAAAAGTTTTTTGGCATGCCGCCGGATATGGAATTGATGATGAGAAAGAACCGGAGAAAGTAGAGCATTTTGGGATTAGTGTAGTTGAGGCAATGGCTGCTGGTTGCATACCGGTAGTTATTGGAAAAGGGGGAATAAAAGAGATTATTACGCCGGGCAAAGATGGTTTTCTTTGGCAGACGAGGGAAGAATTAGAAAATTTGACTTTCCAATTAATTAAAGAAGATAGTTTAATTAAAAAAATTTCTCAATATTTAAATAAATCTAGTGAAAGATTTAGTAAAGAATTTTTTTGTCAAAAAATTTATGAAATGGTTAAAGATTAAAAAATTTCTTACTATAATCTGGCCACTGGCTTTTATTTTTCTGGTGGTACTCATTTTCTTCTGGAAGTTTATTTTTAAGGGTTTATTGCCTATTCCTGCGGATGCAATAGTAGGAATGTATCATCCCTGGCGAGATTTATTAGTAAAAGAGTATCCTCAGGGTTTACCCTTTAAAAATTTTTTGATTACTGATCCTGTTCGCCAACAATTTCCTTGGCGAAAGTTGGTCATTGATGCCTTTAAAAAAAACCAATTGCCTTTATGGAATTCCTATAATTTTGGGGGAACACCGCTTTTAGCAAATTTTCAGTCAGCATCATTTTATATTTTTAATTTTTTGTTTTTTATTTTTAAATTTGATATTGCTTGGGGAATTTTGATTCTTCTTCAACCCCTATTGGCGAGCCTTTTTATGTATTTTTATCTTCGAGAGTTGAAATTGGAAAATATAGTTTGTATTTTTGGAGCAATAGTTTTTTCTTTTTGTGGGTTTTTCGTAGCCTGGATGGAGTGGGGAACAATACTTCATTCCGCGTTGTGGTTGCCTTTAATACTTCTTTCGATTGAAAAAATTTGTTTCCATTTTTATCAGTCAGAAAATTCAAGATTACAATTCAAAAATAAAAATTTAATTTTTTGGAGTATAATCTTTATTTTTTCCTTAACACAGTCATTTTTCGCGGGTCATTTACAAATATTTTTTTATGTTTTTTTGTTCTCCTTTAGTTATTTGATTTGGCGGTTATTTCAGACAAAAAAACATAGGTTTAAATTATTTTCATTATTCATTATTCATTATTCATTATTCATTATTCTTACTTCTTTTCAGTGGAAGCCAACATTTCAATTAATTAAATTAAGTGCGCGGGAAGTTGATCAAACTGATTGGCGGCAACCTGGTTGGTTTATTCCTTGGAAACATTTAGTTCAATTTTTGGCTCCTGATTTTTTTGGTAACCCAACCACAATGAATTATTTTGGTGAATGGAACTACGGAGAATTAGTGGGCTATTTGGGGGTTATCCCTCTCCTTCTTGCCTTTTTAACGATTTTTAGCAAAAAGAATAAATTCAATATTTATTATTTAGTATTAACTATTTTAATTTTATCTTTTGCTTTACCTGTTCCTTGGGGTAAGTTGCCCTATATTTTAAAAATTCTCTTTATTTCTACTAGTCAGCCAACTAGGCTTTTGGTTTTGGTTGATTTTTGTTTAGCGATTTTAGCGGCTTTTGGCGCTCAGCAAGTAGTTGTCAAAAAACAGAAATTTAAGCCAGTTTTTATTTTTATCTTGATTTATGGGGTTTTGTGGATAGTGACTTTCAAATGGCAATTGGTGGTTAGTCAAAGAAATTTGATTTTACCTACCGTTATACTAGTTGGGGGAGTAATTTTATTAGCCTGTCTTAATCTTAAAAAAATTCCTGCAAAATTAGTTTTGGGGGGACTTTTGTTTTTGACTACTTTTGACCTTTTTCGTTTTGGTTGGAAATTTTTACCCTTTACTAAAAAAGAATGGCTTTTTCCTTCTACTAGGGTAATTGATTTTTTAAAAAAAGATAAAGAGATTTTTCGAATTATGAGCGTTGATCCGCGAATTTTCCCTCCAAACTTTTCTGCTATTTATAAAATTCAAGATATTGCCGGTTATGATCCTTTATATCTTTTACGCTACGGAGAGCTAATTGCTGCTTCGGAAAGAGGAAAGCCAGATATTAATCCACCTTTTGGTTTTAATCGAATTGTTATTCCTCAAAACTTCGAATCTAAAATTATTGATTTATTAAACGTAAAATATATTCTTTCTTTAAACGATTTAAGCTCGCCAAAATTAACTTTAGTTTTTAAGGAGGGAGATACGAGAGTTTATTTTAATAAAAATTATTTTCCACGAGCTTTTTTAGTGGAGGGAGTAATATATTCTCCTAGTAAAAAAATTGCAATTCAAGAAGTTTTCAAAAATGAAGATTTTTTAGATAAATTAGCAATAGTAGAAGACTTTTCTTTATTGGGTAAATTGAAAAGTAGTCCTCTTTTGTCGGAAGAAAAGGTTGATTTAAAAGAATATCAAGAGAATAAAGTTAAGTTGGAAGTGTTTACTGTTATACCAAGGCTGTTGGTGATAACAGATAGTTTTTATCCCGGCTGGAGAGTTTATATTAACGGAAAAGAAGATAAAATTTATCGAGTAGATTATAATTTTAGAGGAGTAATAATTCCTACGGGGAAAAATGAAATTATTTTTTTATTTTAAATAAAATGCAAAAGATTAAAAAAGAAAGACTATTACTTATAGGGATATTTTTACTAGCTTTGCTTCTTCGTTGTTGGCGATTAAAAAGTCTTCCTTGGGGGTTTCAGGGTGATGAAGTAATGAATGGATATGTAGGAAGGTTTATTCTTTTGAACGGCAAAGATTTGTACGGAAATCGTTGGCCAATTTTTTATTTTAATCGTTTTGGTGATTATCCCAATGTTATCCCGATGTATTTTTCTGGATTTTTTACTTTTATATTTGGAGTTAATGAATTCGCCGTTCGTTTTCCTTCTGCCTTTTTTGGAGCGTTAGCAGTTTTTCCTTTTTATTTTTTATCCTTAAAAATTTTTAAAAAGCAAAAAGCTGCCTTATTTTCTTCATTTTTATTAAGTATTCTTCCTTGGCATTTAGTTTTGTCAAGAGCAACCTCCGAGGGAATTTTGGGTTTAACATTTTTTAGTATGAGTCTTTGGGGGATGATAGAAGGGTTTGGTAAAAAAAATTATAAAATAATTGCTCTTTCTTTGCTTGGTTTTTTACTAACTTATTTTCTTTATCCAAGCTTTCGGATTTTTACTCCCCTTGCTATTTTGGGTTTAATTTGGATATTGAAATCTAAAAATCAAAAGTTATTTTTACTTTCAATTAGTGTATTATTTATTTTAATTACATTTTTAATAACTCGGACATATTGGGGGCAAGGAAGATTTCGACAAACCTCTCTATTTTATTCAGAAGAGGTTTACAGCAGAATTAAGGCAAATTTGGAAGCTTTAAGCTTTGATTATGGAGGAGGTGAGATTATCAAAGCAAGGATTTTTCATAATAAAATTATTGCTTATACCAGAGAATTTCTTACTCAGTATTTTAGCTACTTTTCTCCCAAATTTCTCTTTTTAGAGGGGGGATTACCACATCGTTATGTAGTTCCTTATCAGGGGGTTTTTTTTGTTTTTTGCTTTTTGTTTTTTTTGGCTGCTTTTTTTCCTTCTAGGACAATAATCAATAAAAATTTGTTTATTTTTTTTCTTTATCTTTTGTTTATTTCTCCATTAGCAGCAGCTTTAACAGTGGATGACGTTCCCAATGTTCATCGGGCAGTTCCGATGATTCTGCCTTTAGTTATGGTAATTTCATATGGATTTTTAAATATTACTGATTATTTTCCTAAAATTAGATGGCTACTTGTGATTTTAATAATTGGAGAATTCAGTTACTTTTGGAATCAATATTCAATTCATACCGCTTCTTTTAGAAGTTATTTGAGAGACGATGGTAGTCGGGAGTTAATTTTAAGGATAAAAAAGGAAGAAGATAAATATGAAAAAATTTTTTTACCAACATACGGAACTTTACCTTTGTACTATCTTTTTTACAATAATAATTTTTCTGGAGAGTTAGCAGGAAAATTTAAAACTGGAATAGAAATTAATAAAATAGGAAAGTATTTTTTTGTAAAAGATTGGTGTCCCTCTAAAATTTTACCTCCAGAAGAAACGAGGGGAAAAATTTTAGTAGTAGACCAGGGAGATTGTTCAGGTAATCTTAGCTTATTAAAAACAATGGAGGAAATTATAAGAAAAGATAGCACCAAAGCATATCGTCTTTTAATTTCTAATGAAGATTAGTATTGTTATTCCAAACTATAATGGCCGGCGGCTTTTAGAAAAAAATTTGCCGGCGGTGGTAAGAGCCTGCCGACACTGGAGGAAAAAGGGTTGGGAGGTGATTGTAGTTGATGATGCTTCAACTGATGATAGCGTTGATTTTTTAAAGAAAAATTATCCCCAGGTAAAAATTATTAGGCATATCAATAATCAACGTTTTGCAGCGGCTTGTAATAGTGGTGTAAAAGCAGCCAGGGGAGATATTGTGGCTCTGTTAAATAATGATGTTGCTCCGGAAGTTGATTTTTTAGAACCGTTGATAAAAAACCTTGAAGATCCTCAAGTTTTTGCCGTAGGTTGTAAAGAAAGGGAAATTATAAAAGGAAAAGTAATTTATTCTGGCCGCTCAGAAGCGAAATTTGAAAAGGGTTTTTTAGTTCATTGGCGGGCAGCAGACCAGAATAGAAAAGACACTTTTTGGGCAATAGGAGGAAGTATGGCGGTTGATAGGAAAAAGTGGCTGGAAATTGGGGGAATGGATACCCTTTTTAAACCAGCTTATTGGGAGGATATTGATCTTTGTTGGCGGGCAAGGAAGAAGGGGTGGAGAATAGTATTTGAACCAAAGTCAATAGTAAATCATCATCATGAAACAACAAACATTTCTGTTTTCGGTCGCCGGCAAATGAAAATTTTTGCTTATAAAAACCAATTTTTATTTGTTTGGAAAAATGGAGATAGAAAAATGTTGATTTCTCATCTTTTTTGGTTGCCATATCATTTGTTTAGGGCTTTAATTTCTAAAGATTGGGAGTTTTATAAAGGATTTTTGTTGGCGTTAAAACAATTACCTGAAGTGATAAAATTAAGAAAATGAAACTCTCTGTTGTCATTCCTGTTTACAATGAAGAAAAAACTATCGAGGAAATTGTTAAGAAAGTTTTGGCAGTGAAAATGCCAAAAATAAAAAAGGAATTAATAGTTGTTGATGATTGTTCTATTGATGGGACGAGGAAAATTTTAAATAATTTAAAAAAGAAATATCCCAAAATTAAAATTTATTATCATCAACAAAATCAGGGAAAGGGAGCGGCAGTAAGAGACGGAATTAAATTAGCTACCGGAGATTTAATTATTATTCAAGATGCTGATTTGGAGTATGAACCGCAAGATATTCCCAGACTTTTGAAACCTATTTTAGAGGGTAAGGCTCAAGTAGTTTATGGCTCAAGGTTTACTGGCGAAAGAAGAAATATGCTTTTTTGGCATTGGGTGGGGAACAGATTTCTTACTTTAGTTTTAAATATTCTTTATGATACAACTCTTTCGGATATGGAGGTTTGTTACAAACTTTTTACCAAAAAGGCATTTGAGGGAATTACCCTTAAAGAAAATCGCTGGGGCTTTGATCCGGAAATCACCGTAAAATTTCTTAAAAAGGGAATTAGAATTTATGAAGTGCCGATAAGCTATAGCGGAAGAGAATTTTGGGAGGGAAAGAAAATAAAATGGAAGGATGGGTTCAGAATTTTATGGATTTTACTTAAATATAAATTTTTAAATTGATTGAGTGGAGAGAGTTAAACGACATTGGTTTCAAATCGCTATATTTTTTCTCTTATTAATAGGAGGAATATTACGTTTTTGGAATTATCAAGATAGGTGGGGATTTGCCTTTGACCAAGCCCATGATGTTTTGGTGGCCAGAGAAGGCATCAGGCAAGGGAAAATTCCTCTTTTAGGACCTTTTGCTTCCGGGGCAAATGTAGTTGGTGGACCACAATGGTATTGGGCAATAATGATTTTTAGTTTGATAAACCCAAGATGGATTTTAACTCCTTGGGTTTGTCTAACTTTTCTTTATGTGTTTTTTATCTATTTAATGGTGATAGTTGGAAAAGAATTGGGCGGAAAAAAATTAGGCTTGATTGTTGGTTTAATAGTTGCCTTTTCGCCTCTTCAGGTTTCTCAGGGAGTTAATTTAACTAACCAGAGCCCGATGGCCTTGGTTAGTGCTCTCGCAATCTTAATGGCGATAAAATACCTAAAAACTAAAAAACTAAGTTATGCTTTTCTTTTGGGGAACTTTGTTGCCTTAGGAATAAGTATTCATCTTCAGGGGATTGGTTTACTTTTTATTTTAGTTGCCGTGGTGATTCTTGGCTGGCCCCATTCTTTTTGGAAGATTATGGCAATAGCCTTAGGGGTAGTTTTTCAATTTCTTCCCTGGATTATTTTTGACTTAAATAATAATTTTTATAATTTAAGAGGTCTTTGGCAATATTATCGCTGGGAGCAATATAAAATTTGGGTTCCTAATCGCTGGTTGACTTATACTTTTTCTTTTTGGCCAGATTTATGGAGAAAAATTGTTGGCGGAAATTATTGGTTGTCTTTATTTCAGGGAATTAGTTTATTATCAGTTGGGTTTTATCATATTTTTCATAAAAAAATGAAAAAAGAATTTTTATTGGTGTTTTTTTCTTTTATTCTGATTTTTATTAGTCTAAGATATTATCGAGGAGAAAGGTTTGAAAGCTATTATGTTTTTACTCATCCTTTTGTTTTTCTTCTTTCTGGGTGGTTAATATTAAATATTTTAAATTGGAAAAAAATAGTAGGGGGTATTTTTTTGTTAAGCTTTATCGTAGGTTCTCTTTTGCAAATTAAAACTCATTATCAAAAAGGCACTAATACTCTTTATCCCTTAGTTAAAGAATGGGAACAAGTTTTAAAAGAAAAGTTTTCCGGAGAAAAATTTGCCGTTTACGATTATGAAATGAATACTAAAACTCAAACAGCTGCCTTAAGTTTAGTTTTAGATATTGATGAGTTAATAGACGATGGGGGAGTAAAAATAGGAATAAGCAGGGAAAAACTTCAAATTCCTTCTCAAGCATTTTATAATAAAGATGGCTATTATTTGACTGATATTTCTAATATTAAAGAAGAAGGAGATAAATGGGCTTTCTTCAATCCTTCGGAAATTTGGAAAGGAACAGAGGAGTGGTGGAAAAAATGAAAAAGATTAGTCTATTTTCAGTTTTGTTATTTTGTTTAATCACACCATTTATAATGAATTACCGGTTAAGTCCTGGAGAGACTCCCTATTGGCTTTTTGGGATAATATTTTTTTTGCTTTTTCTAACCTCTTTAACCGAATTATTTTCTTTTTCTGAAAAAATTAAGGATTTTTTAGTTTGGGTTTTAATCTTGCTTGTTTTGGGTTCCGGATACTTTTCGGCAATCTTAGTTCGCCATCGAGTTGCTCCTGTTTACCAAACTCATGATATCGTCTTACAGCTCGAAGGAGCAGTTCATTTTTTCCTTCGAGGCAAAAATCCCTATGCTACTACTTATTTTGGGACTCCCTTGGAGTTGTGGCACTACTCTGATACCGAAGTTAATCCAGCTTTATATCATTTTGTAATGATGCCTTGGTATTTACTGTTTTCTTTGCCATTTTATTTTGTCTCTGTTTCTCTTTTAGGTTGGTGGGATGGAAGAATGCCGCTGCTTTTTCTTTTTTTCTTTACCCTATTTTTAATTTGGCGATTGATGAAGAATTATCCGGAGGAAAGAAGAATATTTTTAATCCTTTTTTCTTTTAATCCAGCTACATTGGGATATTTCTTGGAGGGTAGATCGGATATTTTTATGTATGCCTTTTTATTTTGGGGGTTTTATCTTTTGTTCAGAAAAAAGGTAGGTTTAGCAGGAGTCCCCTTAGCTCTGGCTTTAAGCACCAAACAATCGGCTTGGCCTATTTTTCCTTTATATTTAGCATTTTTATGGGTTAAAGTGGGTAAAAATTTTCAGAGAATGATTAAAAGTATTTTGCCGTTTTTAGTAGTTTCTGTCTTGATTATTGGTCCGTTTTTTATTTGGGATCCAAAAGCTTTCTTAGAGAGCATAATTTTTTATCTTTCGGGAAATGCTTCTCATAGCTATCCAATTTCCGGTTATGGTTGGGGGATGGTATTGCGTCAATCAGGAGTAATTTCTGATTCACATCAAAATCATCCCTTTTGGATTTGGCAATTATTTTTTTGTTTGCCTCTTTTAATATTTTTAATTCGCGGCTTGATTAAAACCCCAACTGTTAAAAATTTAATTTTTAGCTATGGGGTTTTTACTTTTGTTTTTTGGTATTTTTCCCGCTACTTTAATAATAGTCATTTAGGTTATTTATCAACAGTTTTTCTTACCGCCTATTTCTGGCCGGATGAAAAAAAATAAGAAAAATTTTTTTAAAAAATATTTATTACTATTTTTAATTCTTGGATTTGCTTTATTTTTACGGATATTATGGCTAGATAGAATTCCTCCGGCAATTTCTAATGATGAATTAGATTATGTTATAGATGCAAAGGCAATATTTTTAACAGGAAATGATTTTAGCGGATTTTGGCGTCCTTATTTTTTGACTCCTCCACCAAAGCAATTTCCAAAAGCAGAGCTTCCTTCTTTAATTGTAGCCCCACTAATTGGCCCCTTTCATTTTTCATTGATGTCTGCTCGCTTACCGTATGCTTTTTTGGGAATAATTTTTATTTTAGTACTTTTTCTAATCGCTAAAAAATTCTGGGGTTACAAGACTGCTTTATTAGTATCTCTGATAGCCTCAATTAATCCTTGGTGTTTTTACTTTAGTAGAACTGCTTTTGACGCTCCTTTGGCTATTTTATTCTATTTTGTTGCTTTTTCTATTTTGCTTTCTACCAGAGGCTGGAAAATTCTTTTTACTTTCCTTTTTTTATTTTTAGCATTTTTTTCTTATATTGGGACTAAAATAATATTTTTACCCTTTGTTTTTCTAGTTTGTTTCTATAGTTGGTACTTTGTTAATAAAAGAAAATTTACGAAGCAATATTTAATTTTAATTTTACTGTCATTTTTCCTTATGGGTTGGTTTTTATTTTCTTTAAAAAGGGGATTAGTGGGTAATAGAGCTAATGAGATTCTCACCCCCTTTCATCCGCTAGTTTTAAAAACGGTGGATGAAGAGCGACGTCTTTCGGTTGATAGCTTTTTAACTCCTATTTTTTCAAATAAACTTATTGTTTTTTTTAAAATAATTTTGGAAAGGTATTTTAAAAGTTTTTCTCCCGAGCTTCTTTTTATTCATGGAGAGGGAAGGGCGACGTTTTCGGTATGGCATCATGGCATGTTTTATTATTTGGATTTGTTGTTCCTTCTTTTGGGGTTTTACTTTCTTTTTGCTAAAAATAAGCCCATTTTCTTTTTATTTGTCTTTTTAATTTTTATTTCTCCTTTTCCGGCAATCATAAGTAATGTTGGCGGAGAATACGTTTTAAGGGGAGGACTTCTTTATCCAGTTTTAATTCTGATAGTGGGTTTTGGTTTAACAAAATTTCTTTCGTATCTTAATAGTAATCATCTCAGGGTTGGAGCGATAGTTCTATTTATTTTTCTGTATTTCCTTCAATTATTTAATTTTTTAAATATTTATTTCTTTAGAAATCCTATTTATAATTCAGAAGGTTTTGGATTTAGTACCAGAGTTTTATTTCGCTATATAAATTTAGCTAAATCAAAAGCAAAAAGAGTTTTGTTAGTTACAGGAGACGGAAGTAGTTCTTTTAAACAGAATATTTTTTATTCTAATTTATTTGATGAAAAAAAATTAAGGGAAGCAAGGAGCCTTTTTAATCAAAATAAATTTCAATGGGAGAATGTCTACTTTCTTTCTACTTGCCCGGAAAAGTTAGACATAAATGAAAATGATACGGTTATAGTTTTATCTTTTTCAGATTGTCTAAAAGAAAATAGTTGGTTGAGTATTAGTCAGTTGAGTGATGGGGGAGAGGTTTATAGAATTTTCAACGATTCTCTATGTAAAAATTTCATATTAAATAGATATCCTCCAAAGATAAAATTTAGAGATTTTAAATTGGAGGATTTAAGCGAAAAAACATTTTGCCAAAAATTTATTAGTGATTTAACCGGGTATAGCAGTGGTAATTTATATTAGGAGTGTTTTTAAATTTTTATTTCTTTATTTTGAGAATACAATAGACGGATTTGCCGTGGAAGGATATTAATTGCCGTTATTTTTTAGAATTTCATTTAGCGTTTATTATTGTGTTGATAGGAGCTTCTTATGTTTGGTCTCAAGGAAAAAATTAACAAAGAATTAATTTTAGTAATACTAATTTTTCTTTTAGCAACGGTTTTGCGGTTTTATAAACTAGGGAAAAACCCACCGTCTTTAACCTGGGATGAAGTGGCTTTAGGGTATAATGCTTGGTCAATTATTCATACCGGAAAAGATGAATATGGAAATTTTTTACCCTTAAAATTTAAATCATTCGATGATGATAAACAACCAGTCTATGTTTATTTAGCTGCCATTTCTGAAAAAATTTTCGGCTTAAACGAGATTGGAGTTCGTTTTCCTTCTGCCTTTTTGGGAACGTTAACGGTAGTATTTTTTTACTTTTTGTTAGACTTGCTTTTTAAAGATAAAAAAATTTCCATTATAGGTACTTTTTTGTTGGCAATAAATCCGTGGCATATTAGTTTTTCTCGGGCGGCATTTGAAACAAATGTAGGAGTTTTCTTTTTAACGGCCGGGTTTTATTTCCTTTTAGAAGCTTTAAAGATTCCTTATTTTTACTTATTATCCGCCCCTTTTTTAGCTTTTTCTGTTTATTCTTACTATACGCCTAGGATAGTAGTATTTTTTATTTTAGTTACATTTTTACTCTTTTATTGGAAAGAATTAATAAGACACAAAAAATGGGTGGTTTTCGCTTTTGTTTTGGGATTAGTTTTAGTTTCCCCGCTACTTTTTCAATTGCTTCATGGGGATAGTGCGCGGTTGGGATATTTAAGTATTTTTACCCATCAAAGAAAATTAGCAGAAGATTATTCTCAAGAAATTGTTAATAAGAATAATAGTATATGGGCAAGAATTATTTACAACCGAAGGGTTGCCTATTTTTGGCAATTTTCTGAGAATTATCTTAAAAGCTTTTCCCCCGATTTCTTGTTTATTAATGGATTAGACAGCGGAGGATTATTTTATCTATGGGAAGTTATAACTATTACTTTAGGATTTTATTTAGTTTGGCAGGAAAAAAATAAGAGTAAATTTCTACTATTTTCTTGGTTTTTTTCTGTTCCAATAGTGGGGGGGCTTTCTATTGGTTCTCCAAATGCCTTTCGTAATTTAGCAAATGTTCCAGTTTTTGTTATTTTTAATAGTCTAGGATTATCTAAAATTATAGATTATTTAAAAGATAATAAATTGATTAAAAGAATTTCCTTAAGTATTTTTTGTGTAGTGATTTTTTTCTTTTTTGTTCGTTTTTTGGTTTTATATTTTGATTATCTTCCTCCGCGAATTGCATTAAGTTGGGGAGACGGTTATAAGCAATTAGCAGAAGCTCTTGAAAATCTTCAGGATGAATATGACAGAATTTTGGTTACTGGTAAATATTGGCGCCCCTATATTCATTTACTTTTTCATCTTAAATATCCCCCCGATAAATATTTGAAAGAAAGGGGTAATAATAGAGGTTTTGCTAATTTCCTTTTTGGCAAGGCCGAATGGGATTTGGAAGGCTTGGATTTAGGACAAGTAGATCTAACAAAACTTAAAAAGGGAAAAACACTTGTTGTTCTTTCTCCAGATGAGTATAATAAACAAAAAGAGAGGGGAATAGGATTTAAATTAATAGAGACGGTCTACGGGAGATACACAAAAGAAGTTTTTGTTATTTTGGAAATATGAAGATAGGAATAATTAAAAAGTTTTTTGACTTTTTAAGGAAAACAAATTGGAAAAAAATTATCCCCTTTTTAATAATTGCGCTAATCTTCCTTATTAATACCTTTCATGAGGAATATCCCGATGAATACGACAGTCTAGTAGGAGGAAAGTATATTTTAGAAGGAAAAATTCCCTATAAAGACTGGTTTCAACATCATCAGCCAGGAGCCTATCTTTTAGCAGCTTTTATTTTACCTTTTTCTGGTCAGTCTTTTGTAAGGTTTAGAGTTTTTTTAGCACTTGTTTTTTTCTTAATTAATTTTGGGGGTTATATTTTAATTAAAAAAAGATGCAAAAACTTTAAATTAAATTTTTATTTAATTTTTCTTTTGCTTTTATCTATTTCGGCAACTTATTTTTGGGCACAAATGCTTTTGGCTGACACGTTAAGCGCTTATTTTTTAATCCCTACTTATGCTCTTTTGTTAATTAAAGAATTTTCAGGCGAAAGGCTAGAGAGAAAGGATTTAATTATTTTTTCCTTGTTTTCTTTTTTAACTTGGTTTACTTCAATGACTTATACTTTTGTTTTATTGGGATTATATCTTTATGTTTCCTGGCAATATTTTACCGATGAAAAAAAATTTAATTCTTTTGGAGCAATAATTAAAAATATCTTTCTTATTTTTGGTCTACCATATCTCTTTTTTTTCCTATTTTTTGCGCTTGTTGGTGGTTTGGATGATTGGTATTTTGCCAATATTTTCTATAATGGGCGTTATTATATTTATAATTACCCAAAACCCTTAGGAGTCCCCCTTAATCCTTTAAGATACGCAGTAGTTATTGCCCATAATTTTTTGAGTGAGTTTTTTCCTTTGCTTGCTGGAGTAAAGAATTTTGATTTTGAGCAACCTTTTAATATTACCCTTGGCCTTTCTAATGTTGCTATTTTAGGATTGTTAATCTTAAAGAGAAAATATAAATTTATTTTTCCTTTTCTAATTACTCTTATTTATTCTTGCTCTCGCGCTAATCCTTTTGGAGTTCATGAAACAGATTATCAAGCAAGTGTTTATATTCTTTTTTCTTTTATGAATGGGTTTTTTGCTTTATTTGCTCTTGCGCAAATTATAGATGACAAAAAGGAGGTTTTATCTAAAAAAATAGTAGGTAGCTTTTTGTTTTTAATCTTATTGATTTATTGGAGTTTTAATAGTTACTTTGTTAGTTTAAGATTTTTCCAAAAATTTTATCTTAAGTATATGGGACAAGCACCATTAATTTACGACCGTCCAGAAGTAACCCCTTTTGTTAATAAATTAGTTAAAAAAGATGAATACGCTTGGGTGGGTCCATTCGATTTTAAAGAACTTTTTTATTTAAATGCAGAAGTTCCCTCTAAATATCATTGGTTTTTGGATCATGCTTCTAAAATAGACAAGATAAAACAGGAAATGATTGCTGATTTTAATAGAAACAAACCAGCGGTAATTGTTTTTAGACGAAATTACGCTCCTTGGGGAGGAGATCCAAAAACGTTTAATTACTTTTTTACCGATTTTCTTGAAGAAAATTACTTTCGTATTTTTGAATTAAAAGATGGCCATAAATACCGTTGGAAAATAGCTGATACTCAACACTTTGATATTGATGGAGATTTTTATTTTGATAAGAGTAGAAAAGAAGAAATAATTAAGAAACTTATCGAATTAGGTTTTTTAGAAGAAAAATAAGAATTATTTTGATATCTTTTTTAAAAATGAAAAAGGTTAAAAAAATTAGTATTTATTTAATTTTGATAATCTTTATCTTGCTCTTAGCTGCTTTTTTGCGGTTTTATAGATTAGGGGAAAATCCACCTTCCTTAACTTGGGATGAAGCAGCGTGGGGCTATAATGCTTATAGCTTGGGAATAGATGGTCGCGAGGAGTTTGGAAGGTTTTTGCCATGGGATTATTTGGAATCTTTTGGAGATTTTAAACCACCGGTTTATGCTTATTTGACAATTTTACCAGTTAAGATTTTCGGCCTAAATGAATTCTCTACTCGCTTTGCTTCGGCTTTTTTGGGAACGCTGACGGTTTTATTGGCCTTTTTTCTTGTTAAAGAAATCTTCAAAAATTCACTGTTTGCTGTTTGTTATTCGCTCTTTACCAGTTTTTTCCTGGCAATTTCTTCTTGGCATATTATGCTTTCTCGAGCAGCCTTTGAGGCAAATGTTGCTAGTTTTTTTATCATTGGGGGAGTGGTGGCCTTTTTACGGGCAATGAGGGATAAAGGTTGGTGGTTAATTTTTTCCGCTTTAAGTTTTGCTTTAAGTTTGCAAACCTTTAATACCGCCCGGGTAGTTTCCCCCTTTTTGATTTTATTGTTGGTGATTGGTTTTAGGAAAAAACTTTTGGCTTTGAAAAACTGGGTTTTGTTATCTTTTTTAGTAGGTTTTATAGTTTTAGTACCAGCGATTTCTTTTTATTTTACTCCCCAAGCAAAATTGAGGTTTAAGGAGGTTAATATTTTTAGTGATGTTTCAGTAGTAGCTTTGGCTAACCAAGAAATGACTAACGACGGCTGGGAATGGTGGAGCAAAATAATTCATAATCGACGCTGGGGTTATTTTCGCCTTTTTTTACGGCATTTTTTTGATCACTTTAACCCAAACTTTTTGTTCATAAAAGGAGATGGTAATCCAAAATTTTCTACCCAAGATGTGGGAGAACTTTATTTATGGGAGTTGCCATTTTTAATTTGGGGAACGGTAATTTTATTTAGAAAAAAAGAGGGGTATTGGTGGATAATTCCTTTTTGGCTTTTAGGGGGGATAATTCCTGCAGCTACTGCTCGAGAAACGCCTCATGCTTTGCGAATCGAAACCACATTGCCCACCTGGCAGATTTTAACTGCCTTAGGAGTAGGAGAATTTTTAGGATGGGTTAAGGACCTGAAAAAGGAAAAAGTTTTTAAATTTTTAATTTTGTTCTTTACTTTCTCGGTTTTAGGTTTTAATTTCTTATATTTTCAACATGGCTATTGGCGACATTATCCAGCAGAATTTTCTGGCGAGTGGCAATATGGATATAAACCAGCGATAAACTATATTAAAGAAAATGAGGGTAAATATGACCAAATTTGGTTTACAAGTTCTTTGGGAAGACCCTATATTTATCTCCTTTTTTATCTTAAAAAACCACCCCAAGAATTTCGCCAGGAAGCGAGACTAAAAAGAGATGTCTTTGGTTTCGTGAATGTAGAGGGGTTTGGTAAATATAATTTTTTTCGCAATAAGGAAGAAATTTCAACGATGGGTAAAAGTTTAATTATCGCCGAGCCATCAGATATTCCTAAGGAAGTAGTTCCCTTAAAAACATTTTTATTGCTTAATGGTAAGCCGGTTTTAGTTGCCTATGAAAAAATTTAAGAATGAAAGTCTTTTGTTTTTATTAATAATTTTGATTTTAGCTGCTTTTTTGCGTTTTTGGCATTTGGGAAAAGTACCCCCTTCTCCTGATTGGGATGAAGCAGCTTTGGGTTATAATGCTTATTCAATTTTAAAAACGGGTAAAGATGAATACGGAAAGTTTTTACCACTGATTTTGCGCTCTTTTGATGATTATAAGCCGGCAGTTTATGTTTATTTAGTAATTCCTGCCATTAAAATTTTTGGTTTAAATACTTTTGCCGTTCGATTACCGGCGGCAATTATTGGCACTTTAGCGGTATTATTGGTTTACTATTTAGTTAATGAATTGTTTGCCAACGGGTCAAAAAACGAAAACAAGCTCGTTAAATCGTTAACTCGTAATAAATTGATAGCTTTAACCGCTAGCTTTTTATTGGCGATTTCTCCTTGGCATTTACATTTTTCTCGAGTTGCTTTTGAAACCCAAGTGGGATTATTTTTTGATGTTTTAATTGTCTTTTTAATTCTTAAGTCTTTTCAAAAACCGGCTTTATTACTTTTGGCCGCCTTTTTTGCCGGTTTGAATATTTATGTTTATCAGGCGGAAAAAATATTTACCCCCCTTCTTTTATTAGTTTTTTTAATAATTTGGAGGGAAAAGATTTTTTCTTTGCCTAAAAAATATTTGTTTTTGGCAATGATAATAGGTTTGGTTTTAATTATTCCCTTTATTTATTTAACTTTAACCACGCCAGAAATTTTTCTGAGGGCTAAAGGAACGAGTGTAATGGCAGACCAAACTCCATTTTTATCCAGAACCGTAGAGAAATTAATAAGAGATAAAGAAAATAAAGATTTAATTGGCCTTATTTTAGATAATCGAAGAATTACTTATTTTAAAACTTTTATTGCCGGTTGGCTTTCCCACTTTGACTTGAATTGGTTATTTTTAACGGGAGACGAAGCAAGACATCATGCGCCGGGAATGGGTTTAATGTATCTTTGGGAATTGCCGTTTTTGCTTTTTGGGATTTATGAGTTGATTTTTGGTAATTATCCTAGGCGTGCTAAAGTTTTTCTTTTTTCCTGGCTGGCAATTGCTCCAATTCCTGCCTCTTTTACTACCGGTGTTCCTCATGCGGTAAGAACAATTAGAATTTTACCAATCCCCCAAATTTTGGTAGCTTTGGGACTTGTAGCGGCGGTTAAATTTCTTCAGGAAAAATCAAGGGTGTGGAGATTTTTAGTCGCTGGGGTAGGGATAATGTTTTTTATTTTCAATTTTGTTTATTACCTTAATCAATACTTTGTTCAGCAAAATTACTTTTATTCTTCTTCTTGGCAATATGGTTATCGGCAGGCCATTGAAGAAATTCAAAAAATAGAAAAAAATTATCAAAAGATAGTGGTTTCCAACCGGCCCCACTTAGATCAATCTTATATGTTCTTTTTGTTTTATTTGAAATATGACCCTCAAAAATACCAAGAATCAGGGGGGACAGTTTCCGGAGGATTTGCCGAGTCGCATAAGGGATTTGAAAAATATACCTTTCGACCAATAAAATGGGAAGAGGAAGAAAAGTCGGAAAAAATTTTGTATGTTGGGAGGCCTCAAGATTTCCCGGAAGGAGTAAAATTAATTAAAACAATTTATTTTTTAAACGGTGAGCCAGCAATTTGTCTGGTGGAAGGATGAGAGCAAATAAGTATTTAATTATATTTTTAATTATTTTACTGGTTCATAGTTTTTTCCGCTTTTATCAGCTAGATTCACGCAGTCCTTTTGGTTGGGATCAAGTAGATAATGCTTGGGCGGCAAAAGATATTATAGTTGATCATAAACTTCCTCTCGTAGGGATGCAGGCAAAACTTAATACCGGATTTTTTATAGGTCCGTTTTACTATTATTTAATTGCTCCCTTTTATTTTCTTACTAATTTAGACCCTATTGCTTCTGGTATTTTTGCGGGATTAACGAGTATTTTTACGCTATTGGTAATTTTTATGATAGCAAGCAGAATTTTTAATGAAAAAGTGGCTTTAATTGCTTGTTTTATCTACGCTGTGTCTTTTTCAATGATTAATTTTGATAGGGTTCAGTGGCCGGTAAATTTTATCCCCAGTTTTTCTCTCATAATATTTTACGCTCTTTATATGTTTTTATTGGGAAACTTAAAATATATTTTTCTATTAGCAGCGGCAATTGGTTTTGCCTTTCATACTCATTTTACCGCTGTTTTTTATCCCATAATAGTTTCTTTATGTTTACCATTTTTCCCTAAAAAGAGAAAGCTTTTATTATATTTGCCTTTAGCCCTGTTGATATTTTTACTTTTTCTTGTCCCTAATATAATTTATGAGATTCAAAGTGTGGGAAGTTCATCGGGAAGTTTAATTAAATATCTTGATACCTATTATCATGGATTCCATTTAGTAAGAGTTATACAGTTGACAAAAGACGCCTTTATCGAATTTGAAAATTTCTTGCTTCCTCAGGTGAAATTTTTTAAATATTTAGCTCTTCCAATAATTTTAGTAATAATACTACTAAAGAGAGAAAGAGGGAAAGCATTAGTTTTAAGTTATCTTTTTATTTTGTGGTTTTTAGTTCCTTGGTTAGCATTTTCTGTGTATAGCGGGGAAATAAGTAATTATTATTTTTCTATAAACCTACCTACAGCTTTAATAATCGTTGCTTTTTTAACTTGGCAGATTTTAGAAATGAAAATAATACCCCTTAAGATTTTAATGGTAATTTTTTGGTGCTATTTTACAATAGCTAATATTCAGAGCTTTTTTAAAATTCATCCTCAAGGGTTAAAGGCTCAAAAACAGAGGGTTTTGGAAGCTATTTCTCGGGGAGAAAAAATTGAATTTAAACAAGGGGTACCAGAATCTTACCTTTATTATATTTATACCCGAAAATGAAGAAAATATTGATTTTTATTATATTTCTAAGTTTATTTTTTCGTTTATATAAAATAACCCTCGTTCCGCCCTCTCCTTCTTTAGACGAAGTCTCCTTGGGGTGGAATGCTTATTCAATTTTAGAAACAGGAAGGGATGAATACGGTTATCATTTACCAATTTTACTTCGGGCATATGATGATTGGCGACCGTCGGGATATGTGTATTTAATTATTCCCTTTTTGAAGATCTTTGGTTTAAATGTTTTAGCTGTTCGATTACCGGCAGTGATTCTTGGAACAGTTACAGTTTTGTTAACTTATTTTTTGACTCGAGAACTATTAATTAACAGTAAGTCTAGCTACTTTTCGGCTCATAGTAAATTAATAGCTTTAATTGCGAGTTTTTTTCTGGCGATTTCTCCTTGGCATATTTATATTTCTCGCTTAGGGCATGAAGTAAATTTAAGTCATTTTTTTGCCGTTTTAGGAATTTATCTTTTTTTAAAATATCAAAATGTTAAAAATAAATTTTTTCTTTTTGGCTCTTCGCTTTGTCTTGCTTTATCTTTTTATAGTTATCAAAGCTCCAAGATTTTTATTCCCTTTTTGGTTTTATTTTTAATTTTTATTTATAAAAATCAGATAATTGGGGATTTCAAAAGTTTTATAGTTGCTGGTTTTTTGGGAATGATAATTTTAATACCAACACTAAAGGCATTTTTAACCCCAGAAGGAATGGCTCGTTTTCAGGGAACAAGTTTATTAGCTCATTCTTCCGAGGTTTTTCAACAAGCAGCGTCGAGAGTAGCTTACGATTATGAAAGAGGTGATTATTTGGGTTTAATATTTGATAATCGCCGCGTAGCGGCAGCGCTCACTATTTTAAGAGCTTATTTTAGTCATTTTGATCCAAGTTGGTTATTTTTTAATAGTGGTAGAGAACCCCATAAGATACCTAACTTTGGTGTTTTTCCTTTGTGGTTTGTCCCATTATTTTTAGCGGGTATTTATCAATTGATTGCTGGTTCTTTTTCTTGGCAAAAAAAATTAGTTTTTGGGATATGGTTTTTACTCGCTCCATTGGGGGCAAGTTTTACTACAGACGCTCCTCATGCAATGAGAGCATTTAATATTTTACCTGCTCCTCAAATAATAGCCGGGATGGGGGCAGTAGCGTTGTGGGAGAAAATTTCTAAAAACTGGAAAAAGAAAGTCAAAATTATTTTGGGATTTTTTTTGGCTTTCCATCTTGCTAATTTATTTCACCAATACTTTATTAATTTTCCCCGTGAGCAATCTGATTCTTTTCAATATTCCTTAAAAAGGGCAATAGAATACGCCATAGCTAATGAGGATAATTATAAAAAGATTGTCATTACAAATCAAAATGCTGGTTACCAATCATATATGTTTTACTTGTTTTATAGCAAATACCCTCCAAGACTTTATTTAAATAATGGCGGAACAACCGCGGGAGGATATTTAGAAACCCACAAAATTGGTAAATTTGAATTTAGGCCAATAGAATGGGAAAAAGATAAAAATGAAAAAAATGCTCTTTTGATAGGAAATATGGAAGATTTCCCTTTTGAATTAACCGAAGTGAAAGAGTTTAATCTTTTAAATAATCAAAGGTCCTTAGTCGGTGTGGAGGTAAAATAAGAGAGTATGTGGAAAAAAATTGATTTTTGGTTAATATTACTGATTTTAATCTCTTTGATTCCCCTGAAAGATTTCTTTCATCCAGGTTTGCCGGTAACTCACGACGGACAGGATCATGTAGCCAGAATCGCTAATTTTTATCAATCCTTATCAGGAGGAAATATAATTCCCCGCTGGGCGGCGAATTTAAATTGGGGATACGGCCATCCAATTTTGATGTTTTTATATCCCTTACCAAGTTATTTGGCAAGTTTTTTTAAGTTTTTAGGTTTTAATTTTGTTGACAGCACTAAGGCAGTTTTTGTTTTGAGTTTTGTTTTTTCTGGAATTTTTATGTATTTTTTGCTTAAGGAAATTTGGGGAAGAGAATCTGGTTTTATTGGAGGATTGCTTTATATGTTTGCCCCTTATCGATTTGTTGATTTATATGTCCGAGGAGCAATTGGAGAAAGTTTAGCTTTCGTTTGGCCGCCCCTGATTTTGTATTTTGCTTTGAAATTGAGGCAAAACCCAAAATGGATTTATTTGGTTGGGGGTAGTTTATCTTTAGCGGGTTTAATCTTGTCCCACAATGCTTTAAGCTTGATGTTTTTGTTTATGATTTTTAGCTATATGGCTTACTTAATCTTAACTTCTAACAAAAAATTATTATTCATTATTCATTACTCATTATTCATTATTCTTGGCTTTTCTCTTTCTGCCTTTTTTTGGTTGCCAGCATTTTTGGAGGGAAAATATACTTTAAGAGATATAGTAACTAAAGGAAACATTACCGGTTTTGAGCCTTTTAATCGCTTAATTTATTCACCGTGGAGTTATGGAGGAACAGGAGCTTTTAGTGTTCAATTAGGGGTTTTACAATGGATGGGAGTAATTTTGGCTCCATTTTTGATCTGGCAACTTTGGCGGAAAAAAGAAAAAAATTGGCTATTTTTGCTGTTTTTGTTTATATGTTTTTGGATATCTATTCTTTTGATATTACCCTTTAGTCGGCCACTCTATTTTAAAATTACCCTTCTTCAGAAATTTCAGTTTGCTTGGCGTTGGCTTTCGCTGGCAATTTTCCCGCCAGCGGTTTTTTCCGCCGCCTTGATAAATTTTTTACCAAAAAAATTTAAGATAATAACTGTTAGCCTTTTACTATTAGCTGTTCTGTTGGTAAACAAAAATTTTTGGCTTGCCAAGGATTACTTATATCATCCCGAGCATTTTTATACTCAAGCCTATCCGGGGACGACTGATACTGGCGAGAGTGCTCCTCGTTGGTCGGTGAGGTTTATGGAAAGATTTTCCAAAGCTCATCTAGAAGTAATTGAAGGAGAAGCGAAAATCGAAGAGAAAAAAAGAAAATCTAATTATCACGAATATAAAGTTATTGCAAAAACCCCCACTCGTTTGTTGGAGAACACCTTGTATTTTCCCGGTTGGAGGATTTTAGCGAATGGAAAGGAAGTAGAAGTTCAATTTCAAGATCCTGCTTATCGAGGATTGATGACCTTTAATGTTCCTGCGGGCGAACATCAAATTGTTGTCCAATTTGGAGAGACAAAGCTTCGCCAATTTGCTAATTTAGTTTCTTTAGGAGGACTGACAACCCTTTTATTAGGCCATTTTATGCTAAAATTAAAAAGATGAAGTCAAAAATTTCCGTCGCCTTGGCGACTTTCAATGAGGAAAAAAATATTGGTGAGTGTTTAGAATCAGTTAAGGATTTAGCCGATGAGATTGTGGTTGTTGATGGCACTTCGACTGACAAGACGGTAGAAATTGCTCGGAAATATGGGGCAAAGGTAATTGTTACCAATAATCAGCCGATTTTTCATATCAACAAACAAAAGGCAATTGATAAGTGTCGGGGAGATTGGATTTTACAACTTGATGCCGACGAACGAGTAACGTTAGAATTGGCGAAAGAAATAAAATCAACAATTGAACAATCGAACAATGAAACAATAAATGCCTATTTTATTCCCCGGAAAAATTATTTTTTGGGCCATTGGCTTAGAAAAACTGGCCAATATCCAGATGGAGTGATCCGTTTTTTTAAAAAAGGAAAAGCCTGGCTTCCTTGTAAATCGGTTCATGAGCAAATGGAGGTTGAGGGAAAAGTTGGCTGGCTTAAAGGACATTTGCTTCATTATCCTTATCCTACTTTTTCTGAATATTTAAAAAAGTCCAACCGGTATACGACTTTAACTGCTCAAGGAATGCTGGAAAAAGGTGAGCAACCTTCTTTTTGGGGTTATTTTTGGGCTCTGTGGCAAATGGCAAAGACCTTTTTACTTTTGTTTATTCGTCATAAAGGTTTTATGGATGGTTTTCCCGGCTTTGTTTTTTCTTTATATTCTGGACTACATCATATCAGTGCTTATGTTAAATTTTGGGAGCTTTATTATCAAAAAAGAAAAATTGATATTAAAAAAGATTGGGAGTGAAAGATGAAAGTTGCTGTGGATTTGACACCACTTTATTCCGTTCATCAGTTTCGGGGAATTGGATTTTATACCAAAAGATTGATGGAGGCAATGGAGGAAATTGCTCCTCAAAAGGGAATAGAGTTGGAGTTTGTAAAATCAACCGATAAATTGCTCTTTGTAGATGCAGATGTTGTTCATTTTCCTTATTTTTCGCCGTTTTTTTTAACTTTACCGGGGAAAAAATTAACCAAAAGTGTGGTTACTATTCATGATTTAATTCCGATAAAATACCTAGAACATTATCCTCCGGGAATAAGAGGAAGATTACGTTGGGAAATTCAAAAAAGAAGATTAAAAAAAGTCGAGGCAGTGATTACCGATAGTGATTATTGGCGAGAGGAAATTCCAAAATTAACCAGTTTTCCAAAAGAAAAAATTTTTGTTG
>Ga0209102_1000095_pt1 | contig 58632 bp, 65 predicted proteins | sample ConPoolayeHmetaG_FD_185483 | JGI IMG/M metagenome (GOLD analysis project Ga0209102, IMG submission 185483) | Hot spring microbial mat communities from California, USA to study Microbial Dark Matter (Phase II) - Cone Pool mat layer H metaG... ... | reverse complement strand
AAATTATGGACCAAAAACTAGACGAGAAACTCAAACTTCTCCCCACTAAAGACGAGTTTTTTACCCAAATGGGCGAGGTTATGGGTGAACTAAAAGCTATCCGTGAAGAACACGCAACCCAATCCCTCCGGCTCTCCAATCACGAAGACCGGATTGAAACTTTGGAAAAACTTCATCCAGAAATTCCTCCATCTTCAATTTAATTTTTCAAAGAGCTAACCTTGCCCCCGGTTCCCGACCCCAAATTTATATTTGGAATTTGACAAAATTATTTTGTGTTATAATTAGGATATGGAAACTAAAGTCTTAAACTACCGAATTATTATTGAACCTGATAAACAAACCGGAACAGGCACACCCGGTTTTACTGCCTTTTGCCCAACTCTTGGAGTTGCTGACGATGGAGAAACAATCGAAAAGGCAATTAAAAATGTCAAAGGTGCAATTGAGGCTTACATTGCCAGCCTAGTTAAAGACAAACTTCCTGTACCAGCTGACCAACCGGAAAAAGAGATTGTCACCACTACCCAAATAACTGTTCCCGCCAAAATTCAAGTTGCTTTGTAAATGCCAAAACTGCCTCAAATTAAACCCCGCCAGATAGAAAAAGCGCTAATAAAATTTGGTTTCGTTCCGCACTCCACCAAAAGCAGCCATGAAGAGCTTCTTGAATCTATTTAATTACTTACTAAAATCTTATAGTTTTTTGACCCCTTTTTATCCCTTTTGTCCGGTTGATTTTTTTAAGACTTAATAGAAAATCAAAATATGGTTTACCAGTTAGTTTGCGATAAATGCCACAAAGTACTCAAGCACCTTAAAGATGACTATTACGAGATTGAATACAACCACCGAAAAGAATTCAAAGTTGAGAGAACCACTTACTGCTCCAATTGCTTCCCTAAATACTGGCAACCAGTCGAAGATAAATCTTAACCACTTATTAAATTTTTAAAGTGCATAATAAAAAAGACTTCCTGCCTGCCGGCAGGCAGGCTCGACTGGCTTAAGAGAACCGAGCGAATCTCTCCCAGAAAGTCTTTATTGTAAAATAATTAAATTTTTAATCAGCTTCTATCTGTTTTAAATCTGTTTCCTAAAAGCCAATTTTGCTCCCAAAAGGGTAGTTACCAGCAAGCCTAAGGTCAAGACCCAAAGATTGACCCCGGTTGGAGGCAAAACCTCAACCCCCAAAACCTTTTTTTCAAAGCAAATCTGGGCTTGATCAGAGTCGGTTTTACCGTCAGCTTCAACCGAACCGGTGTTAACCACACAAATCAAGTTCCTGTCATCCGGCAATCTTTCTTTGTCAAAAACTTTGGCCATCACTTCATACTGTCTTGATTCACCAGCTTTCAAATCATAAATATCAAATTGCAAGGTCCTTGTATCAGAATTCCAACCTAAAGGACCCCAAGAAAAATCCAAATATGAGGGAAAAATATCTTTAACAGTTACCCTGGAAAAGGTTCCTTGGCCAGTGTTTTTAACTTCTAATCTATACAAAACTTCCTGGCCAGGAGCAAATTTTGGGTCATTTACTCCCAAATTATCAACAAAGTTGCCAGTTTCCGGATTTTTAACGGTTTTGTCAATTAAAATTTCCCCTGTTCCCCAGCATCTTTCCCCACCGCCATAAACCGGCTCACAATACCACGAAGCCCTGGCAACGTTACTGAATACTAAATACTGAATACTGAACACTGAAACGAGCAGAGCGAGTTTTAAGATTTTCCTGTCCATATTTTTTTCCTTTCTTTTAAATTAACTTTGGGGATTATAACATCCTATAAGTTATTTGTCAAGTCCAAAATTATAGGATACTTCTATCTGAACCGGCTTTGCAAAAATCAGCAATCTTTCTTTGGTTGTTCCCGGCGGCCAGCAAGTTTGCAAAATAAGCTGTTTGCCATCTGGCTTTTCTTTTAAAAACGAGGTGTCTTTAGACCCAACAATTCTTTTTTCTGTCACTTTGTAAAAATATCGTTTACCGTTATAAAAAAGATTTACTTCATCCCCAATTTCCAAATCTTTAATTTGGTAAAAGAGAGCGTTATAACGGGCGACATTCCAAACATAATCAGTTGAATGACCGAAAATAAAAACAGTTCCTTGCTGGTCCGGTAAGGCGCTTCCGGCCGCATGGGCCACGCCAATTTTCAAAGCCTTGGTAAATTCTTTTGGGGTATTAGGGTCAACATTGGGGACAATTTTGCTGTTCACCCCAATTTTAGGAATCACAATGCCAAAGCTGGCATCAACAGGTGCCGGAATCGGCTCAAATTCAACTTTTCCTAGCAAATCGGAAAATTTAATCTTTTTTTCAACCGGAGGTTTTTTCTGGACAATTCTAACAACTTCTTTTTCAAACTGGCTTAAACGAAAAGTAATTTCCTTACCCAGTATCGGTCCAACGGTTAAAAACAAACCAACAAAGGAAACAATAAAAACTAAAAAACCAAAAAACTGACTTAAGACCGGCCGATCATATTTGGCCTTAACTTGGGAAAAAGAAGGTAAATCCTGCTTGAACAAAGCAGGATACAAAATTACTTCATGAGAATTATCAGGAAAAATCATGGCTGAATTATACCACAAAAAAGAAAAAAGTCAATATTATAGGGTTAGGTATTAGCCTGCCACTCCCCTAAACATTTCCGCTTTTCTTTTTTCTCTTTGAAGAGGTAAGGGTTCTTTTCTTGCTTGCTCGGCTTTTCTTTGAGCTTCTGGCTTTTTTTCTTCCTCAAGCTGCTTAATCATCTTTTCCTCGGAAAATCCTGGCTTGCCAGTAATTTGTTTTGGCAGTTCCTGTTGTCTTTTGCGGGCAATTGCCAAAATTTGCTGTTGAATTTCCCGGTATCTTTGGGCAGCTTTTCTTTTGGAAATTTCTTCCATTTTCTGGATTTGTTGTTGTTCGGAAATATGAACCTGGTTGTCCCCCGATGGTTGGCTTTCGGCCGCTTTCTGGCCTCCAAATCCAGTTTCCAAAGCTTTGGGAATTTGCTTGGCAATTTTTTTAGGAACTTGCTTGGCACCTGAAACCGCTTGCCCCCCCAATTGTTCTAGGGCTTCAAAAGTATCTGAAATAATTGGTGGAACCATGTATACAAATTTTTAATTTCTAATATCTAATTTCTAATCAAATCCCAATAATTAAATGTTTAATGTCTAAAAATTTAGGCATTTTGGCATTGGTCATTATTTAGGCTAATTAGGAATTAGATTAATTAGGTTAATTTAATATTCACGTCTTCCTTCAAGCGCCCGCTGAAGGGTTACTTCATCAGCATACTCCAAATCACCCCCTGTTGGCAAGCCCTGACCCAGTCTTGAAATTTGAAATTTGAAATTTGAAATTTGAAATTTGCGAAGTTCATTTTTAATGAACATCGCTGTTGCCTCTCCCTCCATATTGGGATTTGTTGCTAAAATAATCTCCCGGACTTTTGGACTTTCAGACTTTATGGACTTTTGGACTCTATCAAGCAGGGGCTTGATATTAAGTTCATCTGGTCCGATATTATTCAAAGGAGAAATTGCTCCCCCTAAAACATGATAAACTCCTTTATATTTCCCAATTTTCTCAATCGCCAAAATATCCAAAGGCTGTTCAACCACGCAAATAACCGAATGGTCACGAGTCTTATCAGCGCAAATTGGACAGGGGTCTGTTTCAGAAACATTAAAACAAACAGAACAGGTAATAGTATCTTTTTTTAAATTCATTAAAGCCTGTCCAAATTCATCAAGCATCTCGTCAGGCACATGAAGCAGATAAAAAGTTAATCTTTGGGCTGTTTTTGGCCCAATCCCCGGCAGTCTTTCAAAAGAATCTATTAGTTTTTTAATTGGTTTAGGTAGGTTCATGAAGTAATTTTAAGTTAAACAGCCCAGAAAAAGAAGAGCTACTTGAAAATACCTCATTTAAAATTATTTTTCCTATTAGTCATTTGACATTAATTAGAAATTGGTCATTAGAAATTAGAAATTTTTACCTATCCTTGTCCCAACAAACCCTGTAATCCTCCACTCATTTCCGCTAGCTTTTTGGCGGCAATTTCTTGGGACATTTTTAAGGCTTTGTTTAACTTTTCTTTAACCAAATCGTTGGAAATTCCTTCAATCTCAAAAGTAAGAATCCTTTGATCTCCACTCATTACTATCCGAACTCCGTCTTCATTTACTTCAACTGTTTCCGCGGCCAAAGCTTGTTGAATTTTTACCGCCTGGTCGCGCATTGCCTTAAGATCTCCTAAACTTTTAAAAGGATTTATCATTGAATTTGTCCTCCTCCAAAAATTTCCTCAGCAATTTTAATAATATCCTCTTCAGACTCTGACAAATCAAGGGAAGAAGTGACAGTTTTAGCCGGCTTTTGGCTTAAAATAAATTTTAATTTAATTGGGGCGGAAAAAACTTGTCCACAGACTTGCTCAACAATCTTCCGGCATTTATCCTGCTCAAGCTGATCTTTATGAAATTTGTAAAAAACTTCCAAAACTAGACAATCGCCGTCCAAAGAAACTGGCCGGCTGGCTTTCAAAAATGCCTGGACTGAATGATTTAAGGGTTTGACTTTCTCCAACACTTCAGGCCATTTGGAAAGAACTCCCTCCAATTGAATATTGAATTTTGAACTATGAATTATGGGGGGGTTTTCTTTTCTCTCATTATTGTTACTTTCACCCTTGCTTCCCATGGTTCGTTGTTCATTATTCATACCCCATTCAAACACTGCCATTTCCAAGGGCAACTGGGGAATAACGGCATTCTTTAAATCAACGGCCGCCTTGGAAAAAAGTTCTATTAAAAACTTTAAATCTTTCTCGCTTAATCCCTTAATCACTTCTTCACTCTCTACCTCCTCTTGTTCTACACCATATTTAGCCAAAAGACTTTCCCTCAAAACCCTTAAAATTTCCTCAGTCAAAATCCGCAAATTTGCCCCTTGCTCAACTGCTTCTCCAATCCACAAAATCGCCTTTTTGGTTTCATTTTCCGCCATTAGAGTAAGTAATTGTTCTGGCTTAAACTCTCCTAATGTCCCGATTACTTCATCAACTGAGGAGGCGGCCGCCTGCTCCAAAATTTTTATGGCATCTCGAAAACTTCCTCCAGCCGCTCGGTCAATTTTATCCAAATCTTTTTGGGAAAATTGAAAATTCTCTTTTTGACAAATATATTTTAGTTTTTCGATTATTTCCTGACTTCCCGCCTTTTTAAAATTAATTCTTGTACAACGGGAAATAATTGTCTCCGGCAATTTTTCTGGGGCGGTGGTGCAAAGAACAAAGAGAGCATGGGCCGGCGGTTCCTCCAAAGTCTTAAGCAAAGCATTAAAAGCCTCAGAGGTAAGCATATGAACTTCATCAACAATATAAACTTTAAATTTAGCCGATGAAGGAGCCAGCCGGATTTTATCTCTTAGCTCTCTGATATCATCAATTCCCCGATTTGAAGCCGCATCTATTTCTAAAACATCCAAGTTGGTTCCCTTGGTAATAGAAATACAAGTCGGGCACTCATTGCAAGGTTCAAAACCATCGGGTTTTTGACAATTGACTGCTTTGGCAACTATTCTGGCGGCTGAAGTTTTCCCAATTCCTTTTGGACCGGAGAAAAGAAAAGCCAACGGGATCCTTCCACTTTTAAAAATTTTTTCCAAACTTTCCCTAACCGATTTTAGATTCAATTCCCCAATTTTTTGTGGTCGGTATTTTAAACTTAAAGTGGTTATCATGATTAATTCCTAAAAGATGTCGCAATCCATGTTCAATTAATTCTAAAACAACCTGATCAACTAATTTATTTCTTTCCAAAGCCCATTTCCGCGCTTGCGGATAAGAAATTACAATGTCTCCCAATCTTAAAATCCCGTCTTCCCCTCTTGGCTCCTCCAAGGGAAAAGACAAAACGTCAGTCACCTCATCAACTTGCCGGAACTGTCGGTTTAGTTGCCTTATTTTTCTGTCTCCAACAATCATCACCGAAACCTCAACTTCGTCTATCCCTACATTTTCCAAAATCTCCTTCACTTTCCGCCTTATTTTCGGCCGACTGATTGGGTAACGGGACTCTGATGATATTAAAACGGAAATCATAAAAGTATGTCAACTACCACTTAAAATATATTTAATATATCAAATACCTAACGCTTCTTTAACTGTTTGCGACACCAAACTGCCTTCTGCTCTTCCTTTCACCCTTACCATCACTTGCCCCATTACCTTTCCAAAATCTTTTTGGGTTGGTCCCAACATAGCAATAACCTCCTTGACAATTTCTTCTAATTCTTTGGGGGTTAATTGTTGAGGTAAATATTTACTCAAAATCTCAAGTTCTCTCTTTTCTTTTAGGGCTAAATCTTCACGTCCTCCAGACTGAAAAGCAGCCATAGATTCTCTTCTTTGCTTTATCTGCCTTTGTAAAATCTGGATAACTTCTTCATCAGACAGCTCCCTTTGTTTTTCAATTTCCTGATTTTTTATTGCTGAGATAAGAAATCTTAAAGTGGAAACAGTTAACTCTTCCCGATTTTTTAAAGCGAGCTTAAGATCTTCCTCGATTTTTTGGAAAAGACTCATTTATACCCTCCCGTTTTTCCTTTTTTTAAAGCTTTCATTTTCTCATACCTTACCCTTGAAGGCTTAAGATAAAACTCTCGCTTTTTAATCTCTCCAATAATATCTTCGGCCAGAACCTTTTTCCTAAAAGCAGCAATAAGCTGGTCATCAGTTTGTCCAGGTTGCTTTTTAACAATAGTTGCCATTGAAACATAAGCACCCCCTCTCAGAAAAGCCCTATCACTTCTTCTAATTTTAACTTAGTTGGTCTCATTTTTGGGTTGCTGGTTGATCCGTTCAAAATCAAACATCCAGATTTATGGTAAAACCAATCAGCCTCAGGATCTTTCTTTTTTAATTTTAAATAAATTTTATATAAGTTTACACCATTTCTCCAGTTGCCGTAAATACCCAAATGGCCAGTTTTTGGCCTTTTTCTCACGACTAGAGCATAACCTTTCTTTAAGGCTAAATAATTTGCTTCAGAATTATCTGTTTCAAAGGCAATTCCCTTCCCCCATCTACTTTTGAACCCCAAACCATTTTCTATAATCTCTTCGGCCTCAATTTTCTCTCCAAAAATTCTAAAAAGCCCGTCAATCATGGTTAAACTATATTCCAAGATTTTTCCCGGCTGATCTTTAAAAATTCCGATTAACCCTCCCAAAACTTGGTATAAGGAAAAATCCCACCGGTCAGAATCAGGTTGGGGCCAGGCCAAAAACCGAGCATGATCGACTTCTCTGACAACCGCCAAAATTCTTCCAATGGCTTTTTTCTGCCAATCTTTAAGTTTTTCCCTCCGATTCGGAGGGTAAGTGTTTTCTTTTAAAATTTCCTTCCAAACCAAATCCGAAGCGCAAATAAATTTTTTGGTTTGATGATGGTCAAATCTTCCCAATCCAGTATCAACATGGAGAATTTCTGGGTTACTATCAACTGGTTTATCTTCCCAAGTTTGCCCGGCCGGAACAAATTTTACCTCAGACTTGGCCCACCCCGGTAAAAATCTTTTAATTAACCAAATGGAAAAAATGGCATCCAAATCAGGATTTAAATGGGTTACAATTATTTCCATAATTCTGCCGGCTCTATCCTTTTTATCCCTAATTTATCAAAGTCTTTATCATAGGAAATTATTACTCCACCATCTTGGAAAAACCCTAAAGAGGCAATCAAGCAATCAACAAATTTAACCCCCGTCTTATTAAATAACTCTAAAGCTTGGTGATAGTTAAAGTCATCAACTGTCCTAAGATTTTTAAGACCCAAAATATGTTCAAGAATTCTTTTACATTTTGAGGAAGAGAATTTGTAAAAGCTTTTCAAAGTAAAATAAACTTCTACTAAAATCAGGCAACAAATTACTCCTTTAATCTTCCTTTGTTCTATAAGTTCAAACAATTTGACGCATTCCTTGTGTTGTTTTCCTTTAGAATCAACCAAAAAACGCAAAAATATATTAGTATCCAAAAAAAATTCTTTCATTCTCTACGATATTTTTCTTCCATTACCTCCCTAATTTTCAAAATATCAAGACGTTTACCATGCTTGTTTTTGGGCGGCAAACTTCCTGCCATTTTTATAAAACTTGGTTTTTGACGAATTCTTATTAATTTTTTATCCTCATCTACAACTTCCACCAACACCGCTCCTGGCTCTTTTAAGCCCAGAATCAATCGGATACTTTTAGGTAAAGTCATTTGCCACTTTTGGGTAATTGTAGTTGCTTCTAACATGGTAATACCATACTAAGACAGTAATACTATTTTGTCAAGTATTACTTTAGCCAATTTCCCAGAATCATGTCTTAAGATGCTTCTTTTCAAGCTGTCTCCAGCCGCTTTTTTAACCTCCACAGGGGACAGGAAATCAGCTCTAATTATCTTAAAATAACTTTCTTTTAGGTCATCTTCAACCAACTTGGCTTTTTCTTCTTCATAACGTTTAAGGATTGATTTTGGAATGTCTCTATTTGAATTAACCAAAACAAAGTCTATTATTTTTTTGCCAAGATATTTCTCAATTTCCAAAATAAAATCTGAAGCTTTAAAACCAAAAGTTTGGCCATATTTTGTCATCAAGTTAACAATAAATACTTTTTTTGCTTTTGACTTACGAATTGATTCTCTAACTCCCTCAACAATCAAATTTGGAATTAAACTGGTATATAAATCTCCGGGGCCTAAAATAATTAAATCCGCTTCCAAGATCGCCTTTTTTGCTGGAGGATAAATTCTGGCTTTGGGAATTGTCTCAATTTCCACAATTCTTAGTTTTCCGTCATGTCTTGGTTCATCAATATAATGCTCCCCCACAACTTGATGGCCATTTTCATATCTGGCAACCAAATGAACATCATCCAAAGTAACCGGCAGAATTTTTCCTTTTATCCGCAAAAGCTTTTGAACAATCTCCAAAGCTTTAACCTGGTCTTTATAAATATCGCTTAACGCCGCCATAAATAAGTTGCCAAAAGTCATCCCGGAAATTCCCACACCCTGATGAAAACGATAGGTAAAAAGCTGGCGCAAGATTTCTTGATCTCCTGAATCTTGGGCCAAAGCGACTAAACATTGTCTTATATCTGAAGTTGGTAAAAGCCCAAACTCGTCCCGCAAAACCCGGTTTGAACCGCCGGAGTCCATCATTGAAATAATGGCAGTTAATTCAACCGGCTTATCTTTCAGCCCAGAAAGAACCACAAAGGTTCCTGTCCCTCCACCCAAAACAACAATTTTTGGTTTTTTCATTAAAAAGCTATTCTTAACTTTTCCAAAAGATTTCCGACAGTAATAATTCTAACAATATCATTTATTGTAATCAAAAGGACAAGTAAAAGTAAAAATGCCATTCCTAAGTTATTTACCCAGGCTTCAATTTTTGGGGCAATTTTTTTACCAAAAAAAACTTCTATCCCTAAAAATAATAATCTTCCCCCATCTAAAGCTGGGAAAGGAAAAACATTAATAATGGCCAAATTAACTGATAAAATTCCCAAAAATTCCAAGACCGCCAAAATTCCTGATTTGGCCACCGTCCCGGTTGCTTGATAAATTCCAATTGGCCCGGCAACATCTTTTGGAACTTCTCCTTTGCAAATTAAGTTTCTTAACATTTCCATCAAAGATTTAGCAATCATTTCTCCCCAAGCTAATGATTCTTTAAAACCTTCTTTTACCCCCAAAAATGGCATTTGCCAGCCAGGATAAAATTTCATCTCTGTTTCCGAAATGGCAATTCCCAAAGGACCTTGGCCTTCAGGCGGCTGGACTCGGGGAATAATGGCCAGCAGAAGATTTCCATTCTTGCAGCTCACCTCAAAACCCGGTCCTATTCCCCCTCCCAAAATTTTTTGGTCAACACAAGGATTATACTTCTCTCTTTTTACCTCCAGTTTTATTACTTTTCCTGCTTTTTCTTTTGTTAATTCAACGAATTCGTCAACATTTTTTAATTTTTGGCCATCCAAAGAAACAATCTGATCACCCAACTTCAGTTGAGCCATTTCCGCTGGCGAATCTTTGGCTATTCCCACAATTTTTATCTGACCGGTTTTTGTAGGAATTCCCGTGGTGGTATAAATTACAGCAAAAACCAAAATTGCCAAAATCCAGTTCATTGTTACCCCAGCCAAAATTACTTTTGATCTTTGGAAAATTGATTTCTCAAAAAACGCCCTACCCTTCATTTTTAATTTTTCATTTTTAATTTTTAATTTAGAGAGACCAGCCTCGCCTTCTTCGCCGTAGAGCCTAACGAATCCACCAATCGGCAAGGCATTCACCGAGTATATGGTTTCCCCAATTTTTTTACTCCATATTTTTGGGGGTAAACCAAAGCCAAATTCCTCCACCAAAATCCCCGCTCTTTTGGCCATCAAAAAATGACCAAATTCATGAACAAAAACCAAAACAGAAAGAATTGCCAAAAATAAAATCAAAGTCATCTTGTGCTATTTTACCAAAATTATGATATTATCTAAATATCCATGCCCGAAAAGCAATCTAACTTGGTTTTATACGAAATAAAAATTCCCAGAAGCTCGGAAAAAACTCCTGAGGCGGCTTTACAATTTTTTGCCGGGCTTTCAGTTTTGCCAAAAAAGCCATTTTTATCTTTTAAAACCCCTACTTCAATAAGTTTGGAAATTGTTTGTGCTCAACAAACAATTCATTTTCTTTTAGCTACCCCGCCTGAATTTGCTCCCCATCTTGAAAGCCAATTAACCGCTCAATATCCTGAAGCAATTTTACTTAAACTTCCCAAAGATTATTTACCAGCATATCTTTCGGCAATTCCCAATCCGGCTTTTGGCCAACTGGTTTTAGGTAGTCCTTTTTACCTTCCTTTGAGAACTTATAAAGATTTAAAAGATATAGATTGCCTCTCGGGAATTTTAGGAACAATGTCTAAAGCTGGACCAAATGATTTTTTACTGGTTCAAATTTTAATTGCCCAAGCGGGAAATTGGCAAAGTTACGGCCGGGCTTTAATAGAAAAAGGGATCCAGTTAGATGCTACCCATTCAAAACCCCATCCGGCCGCCAGACAAATTCAGGAAAAAATTCAAACTGGAGGTTATCAAACCGCCATCAGATTACTCACCTCCTCCTCCCAACTTTTGTCTAATTTAGCCGGCTCTTTTGGAACTTTTACTAATGGTGAAGGAAATTACTTGAAGTTCCAAAAGCCTTCTTTTTTGAACAAAAACAAACTTCTAAAATCAATTGAAAACCGAACTTTTAAATTAGTCCCCAAAAACCAAGTTTTAAATTTGGAAGAATTAGCCTCTATTTGGCATCTTCCTGGAAAATCTTTATCAGGAATCAAAAATATTGCTTGGGGGACAACTTTAACTGGCGAACCGCCACCTAATTTACCGGTAGCAGAAGGGTTAGAAGAAGCAGACAAAAAACAAATTAATTTTATTGCCAGAACTGAATTTAAAAACAAAATTGCCACTTTTGGCATTAAAAGAGCTGACCGCCGAAGACATCTTTACATTGTCGGTAAATCCGGAACCGGAAAATCCTGGCTTATTGCCAATATGGCTATCAATGATATGCGCAATCGCGAAGGTATGGCAGTTATAGATCCTCACGGAGATCTTGCCGATATTCTTTTAGATTATGTTCCTTCATACCGACTTAACGAAGTTTGCTATCTTGACCCTTCGGACATTAATCATCCATTTCATTTAAATCCTTTGGAAATTAAAGGCTTTGCTGATTCCCGGGCCCAAAAAGATTTGGTTGCATCAGGTATTGTTTCTATTTTTCAAAAACTTTATGGCCATTCTTGGGGACCAAGACTGGAATATATTTTAAGAAACACTATTTTAACTTTAACCGATATTCCCAATTCTACTTTTTTGGAAGTTCCCAAAATTTTGACTGATAAAAATTACCGAAAGATTGCGATTGAAAAATGCCAGGACCAAGTGATGAAAAATTTCTGGCTTAATGAATTTGAAAAAATGTCTGATAATTTAAGAAACGAAGCCATTTCTCCAATTTTAAACAAAGTTGGCCAATTTATCTCCTCCACCATAATAAGACAAATTGTTGGTCATCCCCATTCTACTATCGATTTAGAAGAAATAATGAACAAAGGAAAAATTTTGATTTTAAATTTGCCTCAAGGAAAAATTGGAGAAGATAACGCCGCCTTATTGGGAGCAATGTTTATTACCAAAATTCAGCTGGCGGCAATGAACCGAGCAAATCTGCCCGAAGAACAACGTCGTGACTTTTTCTTATTCGTTGACGAGTTTCAAAATTTTGCCACCTCTTCTTTTGTCAAAATTTTGGCGGAAGCAAGAAAATATCGGCTTTGTTTGACCATGGCTAATCAATATATTGGACAACTTAAAAGCGCGGAAATTAAAGAGGACCTTTCAAGGGCTATTTTTGGCAATGTCGGGACTCTTATTTCTTTTATTGTTGGGGCAGAAGACGCCCATGTTTTAGCTCAAGAATTTGGTCAGACTTATACTGAGGAAAATTTGGTTTCTTTGGGAAAATACCAAATTATTATTAAACTTTGTATTGATTCTTTAACTTCCACCCCTTTCTTTGCTACCACTTTGCCTTTGCCAAAATGCCGGAATCAAAACCGAGAAAAAGTTATAAGACTTTCAAGGGAAAAATACACCAGACCGGTATTTAAACCTGGAGTAACTCGGTCTCCTTTTTCTTCTCAACCTCGCCAACCATTTCAATATAAGAATCGGTAATTTTTTGTAATTCTTCTTCCGCTCTAAATTTCTCATCTTCGGTCAATCTTTTACTCTCAAATTCTTCTTTGATTTCAACCATTTTATCCCGCCTAACATTTCTTATAGCCACTCTTGCTTCTTCTGCTTTTTGACGCAAAAGCTTGACATACTCTTGTCGCCTCTCGGCAGTTAAAGGAGGAATAGACACTCGAATAACTGCTCCATCTATCACCGGAGTTAGTCCAACATTGGCGGCCAAAATCCCGTTTTTGATCTCTCCAATAATTGAGGAATCCCAAGGTTGAACAACTAAAGTTTGGGGGTCAGAGGCGGTAATTGAAGCTAATTGACTTAAGCGCAAATTTTGGCTTCCCTGATAAACTTGACAAACTATATTTTCAATTAAAGCGGGAGTGGCTCTGCCGGTTCTTATGGTAGAAATCTCCTGTCTAAACCTATCAACTGCCTTTTGCATTAAAACTTTTGTTTGATCAAAATCTCCCGGTGGCATTGATTTTATTGTAGCGGCTTTAGGCCCCGATTTCAAATCTTTGAAAACGATTAATTTTTATGTTCTCTTTCACCTTCCCAATTAATTCATTTACCAAATCCCTAACTTTTTTTGAAGGATCTCTAATATATTCTTGATTTAAAAGTTCCTCTAAATTTTTAGGATCCATAGCCGCTGTTTGCATTGCTAATTCATGAGCCAAAGCCCTAAAATCTTCGTTTCTGGCAACAAAATCTGTCTCGCACAAAAGCTCAACCATTGAGGCAACTTTTCCGTTATTATGAACATAACACTCAATTAATCCATTAGCCGTGATTCTCTCTTTTTTCTTTTCTGCCACCTCCGCCCCTTTCTCCCTTAAAATCTCCAAGGCCTTTTTTTGATCTCCGCACGCCTCTTCTAACGCTTTCCGGCAATCTAAAATCCCTGCCTCCGTCAGTTCTCTTAATTCTTTTATTTGGTCAACATCAATTTTCATCAATTAACAAATCAGCAATTAACTATTAATAATTTATTTTAATTTTTTAGTTTTTTTCTTTCCTTTTTTTCCTTCTTCAATTGCTTGGGCAATATAATTTACAATTAACTCAATTGATTTAGTTGCATCATCATTGGCCGGAATCACGTAATCAATTAAGCTTGGATCAGAATTGGTATCAACCACCCCAATTATTTTAACCCCTCTTTCTGTCGCCTCCTTAACTGCCCCAAACTCCTTTTTAACATCAATCACAAAAATTGCCTCCGGCAATTTTTCTAAATCAGCAATTCCCCCATACATCTGTTCTAAACGGCCAATTTCTCGATCAATTAGTAAATTTTCTTTTTTTGTATAATTATTGAATTCTCCTGCCTGTTTTTTAGTTTTTAAGTCTTTAAGTTTGTCAATATTTTTTTTAATCACTTCCCAATTAGTAATTGTTCCCCCAACCCAGCGTTCGCAAACATAAGGCATACCAATTTTTATTGCCGCTTCTCTGATGATGTCTTTAGCCTGTCTTTTGGTCCCAACCAAAACAATTTTGCCACCCTGGCTGGCCAAATCTTTGACAAAGGCATAAGCTGCCTCCAAACCTTCTTTAGTTTTCACTAAATCAAAAATATGAACATTATCCCGGGCATCAAAAATATAAGGTTTCATTTTAGGATTCCAACGGGTAACTTGATGTCCAAAATGACACCCTGCTTCAAGTAAGTCTTTAAGTTTTATCTCCATAATATCCCTCTGAACTAGTCCTTTAAACCACTACCGCCTTGAAGTTTCAAGGACCAATTGGCGGTATGAGTAATTGGGTATATTTTAAAGTAAAACTTTCTTAAATACAATAATCAATTTCTCCCTTGTTTTTTCTTTTTAATCTCTTTATAATTTATATCAATTTTAAATTTTAATTTTAAAATTTTAAATTATTACCGTGCCAGTTTTAGAATCATCAAAAAGAGCCTTAAGAGCCGCCAGAAGAAAAGCCGCGTTAAACGCGGTTATTCGGAAAAAATATAAAGAGGCTTTAAAGGAGGCCAGAAAGAATCCAACTGAAGAAAATATTAAAAAAGCCTATTCTTTATTGGACAAAGCAGCAAAAACCAATGTCATTCACAAAAACAAAGCAGCTAGGCTAAAATCGAGATTAATGAAACTTGCAAACAAAATTAAACCAAAAACAAATAAAGAAACTGAAAAACGGAAAAACTTAAAAACTAAAAAACTGAAAAACAGAAAAACTAAAAAACAAAAATAAAAGACAACCAGACAGATTAAACTGCTAAACCTTCCAGCAAATTTTCCAACAAACTTACTACCGTTACCGGCCCAACCCCTCCCGGAACCGGAGTTAAAAATCCCGCCACTTCTCTCACACTTCCCTCAACGTCCCCGATAATTTTTAATTTTTCATTTTTAATTTTTAATTTTGTAATACCCACATCGATTACCCCCGCTCCTTTTTTAACCATTTCTTTTCTAATCAAGCCAGGAACACCGGTCGCGGAAATTAAAATATCAGCCTTTTTGGTAAATTCTTTTAAGTTTTTAGTGGTTGAACGGCAAAGAGAAACCGTTGCTCCAGCATCAGACAACACCATTGCCAATGGTTTTCCAACAATTTCTGAAGCACCAACAATACAAATATTAGAACCACGAATAATGAATTTTGAACAATGGATTATTTTTATGACTGATTTGACGGTCGCCGGCAAAAATCTTGGCCTTCCCATCATCAGCAAGCCCAAATTCTCCGGCGTCAAACAATCTATATCCTTCCGTGGGTCTATTGAACCCAAAATTCGAAATTCGAAATTCGAAATTCGAAACTTTTTTGGCAGCGGCAATTGTATCACAATCCCATGTACTTTTGGGTCTTTATTTAACCCCTTTATATACTTAATCACTTCATCGCTTCTCACTTTTTCACTAAATCTTGCTATCTCCATCTTAATTTCCACTCTTTCGGCTGCTTTCTTCTTTAATCCTAAATAAAGTTCGCTTTCCGGATTTTCCCCAATTAAAATTGAAACCATTTTGGGAACAAACCCCTTGGCTTTCAGGCGGCCAACTTTTTCTTTCAAAATTCTTTCTTCTTCCGCCGCCAACTTCTTTCCATCAAAAATAATCATTGTTGAAAATCACACCACGGTCGTGGTATCAATTTCCATAGCTAATTTTTAGGTAAAGATTGGAAATTTTTGGCAAAGTTTTTTAACTTCTTCTTTTATTTTTTGGACATTTAACATTGGGTATTTTACATTTAAAATCTCATTAATCCAGCTAGCAATTAATCTTGCTTCTTTCTCTTTCATTCCCCTGGTAGTCAAAGCTGGCGTTCCCAATCTTATTCCAGAAGGATTGGCTGGCGGATTTGGATCGAAAGGGATTGTGTTTTTATTGACAACAATCCCTGCTTCCTCCAAAATTTCGGCCGCTTTTTTTCCGTCAATTTTTTTGTTTCTTAGATCTATCAAAATTAAATGATTATCTGTACCGCCAGTCACTAAACTAAAATCATATTTTTTCAATTCTTCAGCTAAAGCTTTGGCATTTTTAACAATTTGTTGGGCATATTTTTTAAAAGACAATGTTAAAGCCTCCGCCAAACAAACCGCAATCCCGGCTGTCTGATTGTCATGAGGCCCGCCCTGTAAACCGGGAAAAACCGCCCTATCAATTTTTTGGCCCATTAGGGAATCTTTTTCCAAACCCTTTTTGGTAACCATAATTATGGCTCCTCTAGGCCCTCGCAAAGTTTTATGGGTAGTTGTTGTTACCACATCTACATAAGGAACCGGGCTTGGATGAACCCCTCCTACTACCAAACCGGCAATGTGAGCAATATCGGCCAGCAAATAGGCTCCAACTTTATCAGCAATTTTTCCAAATCTTTCAAAATCTATAGTTCTTGGATAAGCGGTATAACCGCAAACAATAATATTTGGTTTTTGAGCTAAGGCCAATCTTTCAATTTCTCCATAATCTAGCCAGCCGTCTTTGCCAACAGTATATTGGACAGACTGAAAATATTTTCCGGAAAAAGTGATTTTTGGATGACCGTGAGTTAGATGGCCGCCTGAAGACAAAACCATTCCCATAATCCTGTCACCAGGATTTAGTAAGGCAAAATAGACCGCGGCATTGGCTGCCGCACCCGAAAGAGCCTGAACATTAGCATAAGGCACTCCAAACAATTTTTTAGCTCTTTCAATTGCTAAACTTTCAATCTCGTCAATAAATTTGTTTCCTTGATAATATCTTTTTCCCGGATAGCCTTCTGAATATTTATGCATCAAAACTGAACCAACCGCTTTTCTGATAGCGGAAGAAGTATAATTTTCCGATGGAATCATCATTAAGGTTTCTTTTTGCCTTTTTTCTTCTTTGGCTATTAGTTCAAAAATTTTGTCTTTCATTTTTCTTTTAAAATTTTAACAATTTCTTTATGAATTTTTTCTGGGGGAAAAATTTTACCCCTGCTTGAACATTTTACCAAAACCCAGTTTTTTTGGGTTTTGCACATTCTTAAATATTCTTTGGATGCTTGTTTTTGATATTGATAATTTCTCTCCACTAAATCTCTTTTTTTGCCCTTAGTATAATCGCGCCAGCCTTTTTTTAAACTTAATTTCATGGAAATTTCCGGAGGTAAATACAAAACAATTACCAGGTCGGGTTTATAAATTCTCATTTTATTCCAGCCGGCTTCCCAAAGCCATTCTCTAAATTTATTTTTCAGTCGTCCCGAAAGTTTGCCAATTTGGTGAACATTTGAAGTAAAATACCGATTTGACAAAACCAAATATCCTTGCTTGACCCATTTTTTAATCTGCAATCCTCCAAAATATTCATCAATCATATAAGGCAAACATGTCAAATAAGGAGTAATTTTAACTGGATCTCCAAATTCTCCCATCTGCATTCTCCCAATTAAATTTCCCCAAAAATTTTGATAATGGGGATAATCATCAGTTTTGATTTTAATTCCGCTCTTAATTGCCCAACTTTTTAGCAACTCCAACTGGGTTGCTTTCCCGCTTCCATCAGTTCCTTCAATAACCACAAATTTTCCTTTCATCTTCTTATTTTTAGCTATAGAAATTGACACCACGACCGTGGTACGATTTTCAACACCTATTTTTAATCGAAAATTTAGGATGGTTTTTAATCCGCCGAATAATTTCCCCAGCTAAATCCGAATAATCTTCCGGAGAAATTATATCAAAACAGTAGCCAAACTTGTTAGCGACCCACTCATATCCCTCCCGAACTTGAGAAAGTTTATTTTCTGTTTCATACAAGGCTACCTCATCTTCAGTCTTTTTAATATTTTTTGAACATTCCCAAGGTGAAAGATCAATAAAATAAGTATTATCAGGAAGAATAAATTCTTTGTTAATTTCCAAAATCCAGTGAATCGGATAATATAAACTACGGTAGGCCAAAGAAGACCATAAACACCGATCTGTAATCACAATTTTCCCCTCTTTAAGATTGGGGGTAATTCTGTCTTCCATCTGAATTGCTCGATCAGCGGCAAATAAATATTCCAAAACCAAAGGAGAAATTTCCCCCCTTTCTTTAATCAGTTTTTTAATAAATCTCCCAATTTGACCTTGGCTCGGTTCTTTAACAAAAACCACCGGATATTTTTCTCTAGCCAAAAGTTTGGCTATTTGGCTGGCAACTTTATCCGAACCCGAACCATCCAGGCCTTCAAAAGCAATAAAAAAACCTTTGTAAGGATTAATTTTCATTAAATTCTTGATTTTAGGACTGCCCCATTAATTTCTTTCCATTTGCCACAAGATTTTTCTCCTTCCCAACATATTTTTTGGGTTTTACAAGTTGGTCCGGCAAAATTAAAAATTTCCGGGGCAACTTTTTTTACCAATTCCAGCATCTTTCCTGCCATTGCTCCTATCTCCCACTGGGCTCTCTGGCATAATCTTAGTTCAAAAAAATGAAGCAATTCTCTGGCGTTCATTGTCACCACAATCTTTGTTTCGCAAGCGTTGGGCAAAACAAAGCGGGCATCTTCAGGGTTAGCCTCTTTTTCAATAAGTTGAGCATAAATTTTTTCAGAATTTTCCATTTGTTTTTTAAACAATGCAAATTTTTCTTTGTCCTGAGATATTGAGGGCGGAACGACAAATTTTATCCCTTTTTTGGTTAAGTCAACATATCTTTGGGATTGCTGGGAATAAGAAGCAAGCCGGTGGCGAACAAGTTGGTGGGAACAAGCCCGAGAAATTCCCTCAATAGCAAAAGTAAAGGAAGCATGTTCCAAAGTCGAAGTATGTCCTGAACCCAAAACCATTTTTATCAATTCTTTCTGTTTTCCCAAAGGAATTTTTTGGACTAAATCCGAAGCGCCAACGGCTGAATAACATTGTCTTATGGCCGCCGCCACCACTTTTTGTGGATTTTTGGTAAAAGCCAAAAGTTTGACTTTTAATTTTGCCTGCCTCACTTTTTAAAATCCAACCACACTCTTGAAGCGGTTGGACCTTTTTGACCTTGATATTTTGATCCTAATTCCTTGCTTCCATAAGGATGCAAAACTGGACTAGACATTTGAAAAAAACAGATCTGGGCAATTTTCATCTGAGGATAAATTTTAATCGGCAACCTTGATAAATTTGAAAGTTCAAAAGTAAGCCAGCCGGAAAACCCTGGATCAACATATCCGGCGGTAGCATGGATTACCAAACCTAATCTTCCCAAGGAACTTCTTCCTTCAAGTTTGCCGGCAAGATCATCAGGCAAAGTAATTTTTTCTACAGTCGAGCCCAATAAAAATTCTCCTGGATGAATAATAAAACCATCTGATGATATTTTTATTACTCTTGAAACATCACATTTTTCTTTGACATCGATAACTCCAATTTCCCAATTGTCAAAAACCCTCAATTCCTCAGATAAATGCAAATCGACGGTTGATGGCTGGACAAAACTTTCATCAAAAGGCTCAATTTTAAGATCGCCCCTCTTAACTCTTTGCAAAATATCTTTATCAGATAAAATCATTTTTTGATTACTGACCTAATTAACCCCAAGAATAATGGATGCGGCCGCAAAAATCTAGACTGAAATTCAGGATGAAACTGGACTCCCACAAAAAATGGATGAGCTTTTTTTGGCATTTCAATTATCTCTACTATTTTATCATCAGGAGTTGTTCCAGCAATAACAACTCCTGCTTTTTCAAAAACCTGACGATATTTATTATTAAATTCATATCTGTGCCGGTGTCTTTCAAAAACTATTTTTTGATTATAACAATCGGCAGAAATTGTTCCTTTACTTAACTTACAGGGCCAAACTCCCAACCTCATTGTTCCTCCATAATCTTTCTCAAGCATTTTTTTCTCCTGCTCGGGCATCAAAAAAATCACCGGCTCTTTTGTTTCCGGTTTGTTTTCCGTGGTATCGGCATCTTTTAATCCCAGCAAATTTCTGGCAATTTCTATGCAGGCTAACTGCATTCCATAACATAATCCCAAAAAAGGAATCTTATTCTCCCTTGCATATTTTATCGCCAAAATTTTTCCCTCCACTCCCCTTTTGCCAAAACCGCCGGGAACAATTATCGCCTGAATATCTTTAAAAATTTCTTGGAAATTTTGCTTTTTCTCCAGCTCCTCAGAATCTATCCAAACTATCTGAGGCTGGCAACCAAAATACCAGCTGGCGTGCTTAATCGCTTCAATCACCGAAACATAAGAATCCTCTAAAGAAAAGCCTCCGCTTTTGTAATATTTTCCCACCATGGCTACTTTAATTTCTTTTTTTGCCTGAGAGATTTTTTTTACCGCCTTTTCCCATTCTTTCAAATCTTTCTTTTTAGAACTTAAACCAACAAGCTTTAACAAAATTTTGTCAAAGTTTTGATTTTTCAAAATTAGAGGAACTTTGTAAATTGAATCAACATCCGGAGCAGAAAAAATTCTTTGTGGCGGTAAAGAAGCAGCCAGGGCTATTTTCTCCTGACGCCGCAAATCAACCGGCATTTCTGACCGACAAACAACAAAGTCAGGATAAATTCCTAAGGAATTTAAAGAAGTAATAGACTGCTGGGCTGGTTTTGATTTCATTTCCCCAATTGAGGCAGGAATCGGTAAATAAACTACATGAACAAAAAGCACTTGATTTGGATACTTTATCTTCAACCTTCTGGCCGCCTCAAAAAACAAAGCATTCTGATATTCCCCAACCGTTCCTCCCATTTCTACTAAAACAAAATCCGTTTCTTTACCCAATTGTTCCCAATATTTCATTACTTGCAAAGGAATATGAACATAGGCCTCAACACATTTTCCTTCAAAACCCAATTGCCTTTCTTTTTGAATAACTTCCAAATAAATCTGGCCGGCAGTTAAATAATTTTTTTTAGTTAAATTTTGGTCTAAAAATCTTTCATAATGACCTAAATCCTGATCAGTTTCTACCCCATCAGCCGTCACAAAAACTTCTCCGTGTTCCAAAGGATTCATTGTTCCCGCGTCAACGTTTAAATACATATCAACTTTCATTACCTGGACTTTAAAACCGGCTGATTTTAAAAGAAGAGCAATTGAGGCGGTGGTTATCCCTTTTCCTAAACCGGAAATTACTCCCCCAGAAACAAAAATGTAAATTGGAGTTTTGGTCATGCCGGCCCCCTTTATTTCTTTATATCTATGTGTATCTTTATATCTATTTATATCTTTACTTCTTTCTCTTTTTCAACTGGCAAAAACTATATCAAACAAAACACCTCGGATGGTAAAAGCACCTCGGACGGTGGCCCTCCGAATCGGCGGGACTCCTCCGAGGTGTATGGTATTGACAAGTTTTTCTCTTTTAGTATAATCAATTTATCTCTGCCAAAATCGGCAGATTTTTTAACTTAAATTTTTCCAGCCTAAAAGCAGGTTGAGAAAGAAATTTTCTGTACTTTAACAACCGAGAGAGAGTGACCAAAAAAAGGAGGAAAGAATTTAAGAATAAAAAAATAAATAATTTGGTACTGGGCGAGGATAAGAGGATAAGAAGTTGTGCGTTTCAAAAAAACAGGAGGAAAGATGGCGTCTAAGTTTGAAAGTGTCAGAAGGCAACTCTTGCGGATGAAAAAAGAAACTGAAAAATCACTAAAGAGTCTGCGAAAGCAACTTGCTTCTGCCTCGGATAATCCTCGACACTCAAACCACATGGCAGACATGGCCCAGGATTATTCTGAGCAAGAAACACTGAGGAATCTCATCACCTGCCACGAAAACACTCTAACCTTGATTCTCTTAGCACTTAACAGACTAAACACTCACAGATATGGAATCTGTGATAAATGTGGTAGAGAGATTGATGATGAGCGTCTTCGGGTCCTACCATACGCCCTCCTCTGCCTCAAATGCCAGGAGAATGTTGAAGAGGCAAATCGGCGGCCGAGAAGGAAACGGTGATGGCTCAGTCATGGCTCAATCTCCTGCGTGACAGAGGATGTTTCCTTGTAACAAACGAGGGAAAGACTATCCTCTCGACCTTCGACGAAAGAAAAGTCAGAAGTTTCCTCCACAAACTAGGCTTATCCGGAGCCAACATCCTGGCTCAGCTTGAAACATTTGGAAATCTCGTTGTACCCCTCCCTTTTGAACCCGAAAAGGAGGAAGAATAAGACACAACTTCGGTTCGCGACCGTAGCTCAGTAGGAAAATTTAAGCAGGTTCAAATCCTTCCGGTCGCAATTCGCTTGCGCAGGTAGCTTAATGGTAAAGCACCAGGGAAATTGGCCAAGAGCACCTTTAGGGTGCAAGTTTTTTCCTTGGAGATAAGGGTTCAATTCCCTTCCTGCGCGTTCCTTTCCGCCCGTGGCCTGGGGATTTCGTCGACGCTGATGAAACTATCTTCCCCCGCCACGGGCCCCAAATCACTCTCTCTCGGTTTAAAAAATTTTTACTCTTTTACACTTTACTCTTTTCTTGACATTATGGGTCTTTTGTGATATACAAAATTTAGTTTTCTAAAAATCTGCCCTGGACTAATTTCTGCCAGGGTTTTTTTGGTTTTTGGGAACAGTTCTTTGACAACCGGAGGAAAAATAAATTTTGGAGGTAAAACATGAGGAAAAGGGATAGAGTTTTTTTTGTGATTCTGGCTGTTGTAGTTGCAACCTTGGCCGTTGGACCCCAAAAGATTTCTGGCCAAGGAACATCCCCAGATCTAAACAACGATGGGAAGGTTGACATTTTTGATCTTGTCATCGCTTCCCAAAATTATGGTAAGCCGTACACCATTTTTGACCTTGTTACAATTTCAAAAAACTTATCTACCCCGTCAGTCAACCAGTCTATAATTGCCCCAACTTCAACCTCGTCCCATTTTTTAGTGAGAGTAATTGACAGAAGTAATCGTTTTGACCTTAATTCAGAACTTCTGTCAAAATTTCTGGAAAGTGAAGGTTGGAATAGGGGGCCTTTTAACATTGTTCTTTTTGAAGGAACGGGGTGGCCACCCAACAAATCAATAGATGGATTGGATGGCTACCCTTATTTGAGGACTATCTGGATAGATACTCGGGAGGTTGAGATTCCGCGGCCTGGGGCTCTCGTAAACGGGCTTTCAGGGGAAAAGTTTATCGCAGCTGTAATTTGTCATGAGTTGGCCCACGCCTTTACAAGGTCTCATTCCGAATGGGTAGCTGATTCTTTTGGGAGACAACTTCTGGATAAATTTCCTCAAGAAATAGTTGTCCCGGAAGGTTCTTATCCCTCCGATCCAACTCTTCCTGAAGGAGTCTCTCAAGAGCCTCCCCCACCCTGGTAACCAAAAAGAGGCCGTTGCATTTTTAAGCAATGGCCTCTTCCTCACTTTTGGTTTCTGCCCTCCTCCGGTTGTTTTTCCCACAAAAAAGAGCAGATTTCTTTTAACAACTGGAAAATTTTTCCAAGTTACTAAAATACTTTCTGCTCTACACAAGATTTCACCTTTTAAAACAATCTGCCCTCCCGCACTCTCCACAATCCAACAAGTAAACCTCCTGGACTGGGGGATTTTGGACAATGATACCGTCCGGCACCCATTTTCTTCCCAATTCTGTGGCCTCACACTGCAAACAACTACATTGGTCTATCCCATCCCAAACGGGAAGGATAATCTGGGCTTGGAGAAAATGGCCAAATTCATGGCTAAAGGTTACCTGGGCCCCATACTTCCGAAGTAGCTCCTTACCTAAAACTATCAACCATTCTCCTGGAACTACTCTCCCATCCTTTGCCCTACCAGAGCTCCAGGTTTTCCAACCTTCTTGAAACTCAATTTCAATATACCAAGGGTGGGAAATTGGCATCCCCTCCATGGCCGAAACCAATCTTTGGCCATCAAACAAAAATTCTTGAGTCAATCCCTTAACTTCCACCCTGTCACCAAGATTATTAACCCACTCATGGGCTTGGGGCTGGAATTGTGATTGAACAGAAGTTCCTGGAGCAAAATTACGGGAAACCAGTACAAGGTCTAAAAGATCCACCACCCCATCATTATTGACATCACCAAAAGAGGTATTTTTCCCATAATTTATCCCTATGGCCGTCAAATCCAAAACATTAACCACGCCATCGTGATTAACATCTGGATCTTGGGCCAAGACTGGGAAGGCAAATCTTGAAAACAATATCAGAACCAAAACCAAAATTACCGCTTTTCTCATTTTCACTTTAACTCCTTTTTCAAAGTGCTTTTGATTTTTTTGTTCCAAAAAAAATCTGCCCAAGGCAGATTTAGTTTCCTATATCATAAAATTACAGGTTTGTCAAGATTTATAGATTAAAATAAATAATTTGACATTTTGAGACTTTTGTGATATACAAAATTTAGTTTTCCAAAACCCTGCCCCGAGACAAGTTTTTCGGGCTTTTTTAGTTTTGGAAAAACTTATGAGATTTTCTTTTAACCAATAACAAGGACCTAACCATCAGCGGGAGGTCCTTTTTTGGGATAAAGAAAGTTTCATCCCGTCAAGCTGCTCCGTAAGCCGTGAACGAATAGTTCCCAAAAGGCGAACGGTAAAGCTCTACGGGACGCACCTTGAAAACCGAGGCAAATTAGGGAAAAAGAAAAAATTAAATCCTAGGAGGATAGAAAATGGAAAGAATTTTAAGAAGGTTTGGGCGTTTAAGTTGGAATAAAATCACTATCATCTGTTTGGTGGTGATTTTACTGGGTGGTTGGTTCCTTATTTGGGGGAAAACACCAAATCTCCCAGCAATCGAAATCCCCCGAGCCCCAATTGAACCCCAAGCTTTACAGAAAGTCACACCAGAATTAACCCCAATCAGTCTACCCAGTTCCGGACTCTTATTGACGCATCTAATAGCCATTGCCTTTTCTGTGGTCTTGGCTATTTTGCTTGTCCATAAGGCTGGAATTAGCAGGGCAATTTCTGAGGCATGGATGGCAATAAACTCTATCCAGATAAGCCCAATCCTCTTTCTTGGAACATTTCTAAAAGCAATTGGGCTTAGGGGACTCCTTTTTGAGGAACTGGGGGTTCTGGGTCTTTTTGTCTCCGGATGGTTGTTCTCAACGCCGGTCACAAAAGGCCAACTTTACCCTATCACCCAAATTGCCATGCACCTTGCCGCCAGAGGAGAAATTGAGCCAGTCAAATTCAGCCTGACGGTTTATTTTTTCCTCATTGGAGGAACGTTCCTATACTTTGTTGAGAAAATTCGCCGTCAGGGATTTGATTTGACTGACGCCACCATCCTTCTTATCGGCTTGACTTACCTCACTTTGCGCGTCTGGCTAAACTTTGTCTGGTGGGTAGCAATCGGAGAAGCAATTCTAATTGGGGCCATTACGGCTCTGATTGGGATGCTTGCTTTCAAACAAAAGCTTAACTTCTCCAAACTCCACCTTTTTGCAATGGTAAGTCTTATCTTAGATCTTATCATTGCCACAGGATACTAGGAGGTTATAAGGAATGGGAAAGGGAAAGAAAAATTTAGTAAAGAATCTTTTGGAAAAGGGGTTGAAAACGCTTACTCCTTTAAGATCCTTAAGCTTATGGCTCTGGATCTTTCGGCTAGGATTGATACTCTTGGCCATCGTAATCGGCAGCTTAGCTTTTCTTAAGCTTGCCGGCCGCGGGCCCTTTGGCCAAAAACCAGCCGAAATCTCCCTACCAAAGTCAGAAACTATGGTGGGAGAAGATCCTATCGTTGGGGCTTGGGAAAGTTTTTTGATGTATCTTTCAAACTTTCCCGGCCCAGTAAGACCTGATGGGATTAGACAGCCAGATGGAACTCCACTTTCGGGATTTAAGGAATTCAAGGATTTCCCGGATCTGGTAGAGCTTTTCACTCTGATTGAAAAGGGAAAGTTAAAAGAGGCTGGGGAAAAAGCAAAGTGGCTGGATGAGAAATATTTCAATGCCGCCAAGGAAAAAAGACCAAACGTTGTCTGGTTCAAAACTGCCGGCATGTGGTTCTGGGAAATCATGCCTCTCTACGCTCGGAATGAAGCGGTCGCGGAAGTTCAGCCAACGGAAAAACCGGAGACAGGCGCAGTTAGTCCTCAATCACCTACCCAAAAACCGGCTTCGGTGGCAACACCAACTTTAGCTCCTGTACTTCCTCAAGCATCGCCAACTCAACCTCAAGTACCATCCAAGGTCCCAACTGGGTTACCTCCAGCTACTCAGGTTCCACCGACAACAGGGGTACCAACCAAAACACCTCCTACCCAAATCCCAACTCGCTATGTGCCGTTGAGCAAACCAACTCCAACTGTTCCCGCTGGAGACGTGGCTACTTTTTTTGTAATCAACGCTCCAGCTAGCAAAAGATCTGGGCTTTCTTGGAACGAGGCCACCAATTTGGTTTGTGATTGGTGGACAAACATTCTCAAAACAACCCCAGATCGGCTTCAAATCTATGAGTGGCTCGCTCGGGCAAGGGCCGGGTACCAATGCGAAAAAGGGAGTCTTGATTGGATCTATGGGGAACTTCAACGCTGGAGCGCAATCCCTACCCCAACCCCAAAACCCACCCTTACTCCCTTCCCTTCGGAACTAGTTTATTCCGAGGATTATCTGGCCAAGATTATGATGACAAACTATCCTGAGACCTCGTGCAAAATTCTTTCTATCCAAACCTTAAGGGATGGAACGAGGATTGCCGAGGTCTGGATCCAAGCGTCCAATCAGATAATCTCAGTTAAGTTAGTAAGCCAGGCAAATGAAGGAATGTGGGGAGAACCGGTTTGGGAAGGTGACCAGAGAAAAATGAGGTGGCGTTAGGAGGAGAAAATGAAAACTCAACAATTGCCAGAAACTCTTCTTAAAAACAATGAAAACAACGTGATTGAGGTTGAAGACTGGCGGCCAAAAGTGTTAGTTCTGGTTGAAAGACCAAATTTGGCAGGCTGGCTGGTTCTTGCGCTCCTCATAATCTTAGCCACCGCTTCCTTGGGCAAGCTTCTAACTTTTAGTCCAAGGGTCACGGAAGGAAGAGAGACTACAGTCTATCCTGACTCTCTTCCTTCCCTAAAAAAGGCTGTTCACGAACCAGACTTGGTTAGCTTAAAACCAAGCATTCCAGAACCTACTCCAATTCCAGTTATTCCGGTCGAAGAACTGGAAGAGAAACTCAACCAGTTCATCACCACTGGAACCGGAGAGGCAGAAGCTCAGCAAGCGGCCAGCTATTTTTCTCAAAACTACCAGGAGCTGGCAGTCAGAAAAGCGGTTGAACTCCTTGGCCAACTTTCTTCTTATGAAAGTCGTCCAGAAGTAGAACGGCTTGCCAAAGTAACTCTTTGGCTTTGTCCCCTTCTGGAACCTGAAATCCAGGGAAAGTTGGCCGAAATTGCCAAAAAAGAAGCATCTGCCGTCCAAGTTTCTCCATCGGGAAGCGAAACCTCTCCAGAGGCCCAAAACCAAGGCGGGGAGATAGTTCCTCCGCCTGTTGCTCCTCTCTCGTTTGGGATCGGAGTATCCTCTAAAGTCGTAGTTGACCTTAAAAGGATACTCAAGGCTTATGGCCCAAACTCTTCCTGGGAAGTTACTCAGGTTAGAAAACTTGGGCCTTTTACAAGAATCACCCTCAAACAGGTTACAAGCGAAGGAACCCAATTTATCACCTGGATTGGAATTCCTTTGGTAATGGTAATACCTAAAGAGGGAGAAACAGTCACGGCCAAAAGTTTGTTGGACATTCTTTTTCCTTAATCAAGGCAGGGGGAAAACTTGAAAGATGAAACGAAGCTAAGGCTTCAATTTCGTCTCAAAGATTTCTCCCCTGCCGCCTCGGTTTCTGTCGGCCGCTGAAATTTGCGGTCCTGAAGAAGCCAAAAGGCAGAAACAGAAAAAACAAGCTCGTTGACAATTGAATAAAAAAAATAGGCGAAAGGAGCCGTCAGAAATGGATAAGAGTAATTGGAATGGAAAATTGAATAAATTCCTACTGGCGGCGCTAATCTTCCTTTTCGCCGTCAGTCAAGTAGCGTGTGGACAACCAGAAAAAGCTCAAGCTAACAATATTAAGGTAGTTAAACCTTTAAAAAACGTTAGAGTAGTTTATCCTCTTGCTGTTAGACCTCATGAAATTTCTTTGACGCCAGAAGAGTTGGCTCGGCTTTCAACTTCAACATCAACACCAGTTTCCTTGCCAACTCAAATCCCGCTCACTACCCCAGTTCCCCAACCAGTTATCACATCCTTCTCTGAAACTGAAACTCTCCCAAGTTATTTTTCTGAAGCAGTCCAATATTGGTGGTGTTTGGGAAAGATTCAAGAATGGGCGGATGCTTGGGGCGTTGACCGGCAAGCGGTAGCCACAATCATCCAAATTGAGTCTTGTGGACACCCTGGTTCTTCTTCTTCTATTGGGGCCATGGGTTTGTTCCAAGTCATGCCTTTCCATTTTGGCCAAGGAGAAGATGGTTGGGACATTGAAACTAATGCCAAGGTAGGGATGGAGTATTTTACAACTGGAGTCTCAAAAGCTCAAGCAATGGGGTTTTCTGGTCTTGATGCCTTGGCTGAAGCGGCCAAGGGATACAACTGGGGCCACAACAATATTGGCAAAACACCTGAAGTCAATTCTGAACCTTGGAGGTTCGAACTCTGGTTTCGTGGTTTTATGACTGGTAACCAGGAAGTAATTGACCTTTGGTATTTTAAGGCCGACTCACCTCTTTGTGAACCAGCCAGGGAATGGCTCAAAACTCAACCTCCTTGTCAATCTCAATCCCAACTAGCTCAGGTTGCCATCGCTCCTCAAACTCAACCAACCCTGTCAGTGATCCAATCGACCAATCAAGGCCAAATCCAGCTTTCTTGGCCAACAAACGCCCCAAGAGTTGGAGTTCCTTTTGGACAACCAAGCATTTACCAACCCCAAGGACATACCGGAATAGACTTTGGCCTTGATCAAGGAAGCCCGGTTTATGCGGCTGGGGATGGAATTGTTGTCTTTACTGGCTGGTTTCCCCAAGGTTGGACCAGCCAAGGCCATGGAAACACCATTTGGATTTACCATGGTCTGACTCAAGACGGCAAACCACTCTACAGCGTTTATGCTCACTTGTCCCAATTCTTGGTCAAAATAGGTGATCAAGTCCAGAAAGGCCAGCTAATTGCCTATTCTGGAAGCACCGGCGCTGGTTCTGGCCCCCACCTCCACTTTGCCATCAGGCTTGGAGGTGGCTTCCAGTACGAAGGAGTTGACTCCAACGGCCGAGCTTGGTCTGACGGCCAATGGGTCAACCCGGATGACTGGGTAAGATAATTCTTAAGTTTGGCAATGGCGCCAAACTTCAGGAATCCTGAAAAAACAATTTATTTTAAACCCGTTTGGTTAAAACCAAAAAACCAAGCGGGTTTTTTGTGGCCAAAACTTGCTTTTTACTTAACCTTCAGAGTATTATAAGGATTGATGGTCCAGGAATCAACAGAATTAAAAACTGAAAGCCCAGAGGTTTCCCTTAAAGATTCAATTTTGGCCTATAAACAAGAAGGTTTTCAATCTACCCTTGAGAATCTCCAAAATAAAAAGATCGCCCCTCTAGAGATTGCCTGTTCAGCCTTAAATCAAATAGTAGGCCAAAACTTGGAAACTCAAACTGAACAAGGAAAAAGAAATACTTTAAAAGTAAAAGTAGAAGCGGCAAAAGCAATTGGTCAACTTCAAGCAGCGGCCAAATATCTTGAAGATGAGAATCTAGTTTTGGTGTGCCAAGTAAGACCCAATAAAAAAGGAGGTGTTTCTTGGAATCTTTTAGTTTATAATCCTGAACAGCCTCTTGAACAAAATGAAGTCAGCATCTCTTCCCAAAAAGCAGCTAGTCTTTTAAATTTTCTTTTTCAGGGAAAAACAACTTCCAATGTTGATTTAACTGATTGGTTCTTTTTTGGCTTAAATCCCCCTGAGGGCAACGAGAGATTAAATAAATCAACTTGCTTTGAGTTTCATCCCCAACCTTCCAGTCTTAAATTTAAAAGAAGATTTGACCAGTTTCTTGTCAATAACAATCTGGAAGATCTTTTGGAAACAGCAAAAAGACTTAGGCTTTATCCAAAAGGTCTTGTCCGGGAAATTTTTGGATCTGAGAAGCTTGATAAAATTTTAGCCGATCCTTCCCGGACAAAGGATTTTGAATCTGGATTGCAGGAGGCATCTGAAGAATTTGAAAATTTCTTAAAAAAAATTTTTGGGAGTAGAAGATACTCTACAGGTCTTTCTTCAGAAATAGCCTTAACTGCTTTTTTCTGGCTGGCCAAAGCCCGGGCTTTTATAAATAAGGATAAAAGAAATTACTGGAACGGAGTCTGGGTAGCCGCCAAAATCTGGAGTACTGAATTTGCAATGATCGCCGGAAGAGTAAAACCCGAAGGTGAAATTAATATCGGCGAAGGAAAAACTTTTAGATTTAAAGAAAAAGTCCTGGTGTTTATGACAAATCCGGTTAACAAAGCCCAACGGGATGAAGTTGCCCAAAAAGCGGCCAAGCTTTTGGAGGCTATATTTGGCCTAAAATCTTCCAAAAAATAGACTTTTATTGTATAATCCTTCCTACAGGCTAAAACCTAAGATATGCCTTAAGTTTTTAGCACACTGACAATTTAAGGAGGAAAAAAATGCCAGTTCCAACCGGAAAAGGTAGGGTTCACCGCTCGCGAATGACGCCGTGAGCTAGACATGGAGGGAAAAATGGCAAAAAGTGAATTTAAATATTTTTATCTAGGGGTAGAAGCTGGGTTGGCTTTCCTGGTTGCCGCCGGCAGTCTACTGTTGGCATCAGTAAGCAATTCAGGAACCATTACCCTCCTCTTGGCTGTGGTTTCATTTGTTTCTGTTTTGGCTATGGTAAAGATTCTTAATAAAGCTTTCTTGCTTTCATTTTGGCCAAGTTTTCTGTTCTTTTTTGTGGGGATACTCTATGGACCTTCGATATTTTTGGGAGTCCTTTTGGGGAGTTTCCCCAACTTTACTGGCAGTATCCTAGCTCCTGTTGCTCTCACACTTGGCCTTTGGGGAATATGTGGCATTTATTCAGCCACATATTTTGATTAGGCCAAGAATTAAACCCGCTTTTGAGGGATTTAAAACCAAAAAAAGCGGGTTTTTTTATTTTATTGGTTTTCTCCAGGAAGCCCAGTCACACTTAGGATAATTTGAACAGCCATAAAAACCTTTGCCTTTTTTTGTTTTTTTGTAAACCACTTCCGCTCCGCATTTTGGACATTTAAGACCGGTTTTATTTATATAAGGAGCCCGGTAATCGCAGGCAGGAAATCTTGAACAGGATAAAAATTTGCCAAATTTTCCCACTCTAATTACTACATGACCCTGACCACATTTTGGACAAATTTCTCCGGTTGTTTCTGTCTCTACCGCCACCCTTTCAGCTACCCTTTGAACCCCAATCAATTTCAAATTAAAAGGCTGGTAAAATTCCCTGACAACCGGCACCCACTCTTTTTTTCCATTGGCTATCTTATCCAAATCGTCCTCCATTCGGGCGGTAAATTGATAATCAAAAATATCAGGGAAATATTCCAGCAAAAAATCATTAACAGCATAGCCTAAATTGGTGGGGACAAAATTTCTCTCCTGTTTTTCCACATAATTTCTTTCTAAAATAGTGGAAATGGTAGGAGCGTAAGTAGACGGCCGGCCAATCCCCAACTCTTCCAAGGTTTTAATTAAAGAAGCCTCGTTATATCTTGGTGGTGGTTGGGTAAATTTTTGTTGGGGATCAAGTTTTACCAGTTCTAAAACATCTCCTTTGCTCAAGGCGGGTAGTTGCTCTTCTACTTCTTCACCATTTTCTGAACTTTTTCCATAAACTTTTCTCCATCCATCAAATTTTTCCACTTCCCCTTTTGCCTCCAAAGTATAAATATTTTGCTGGCCGGCGGCATTAACAGTTATTTTTGTTTCCTCAACCACCGCCTCTTTCATTTGGCAGGCAACAAATCTTTTCCAAATCAAATCATACAATTTTGCCTCATCCAGATTTGACATTTGAGATTTGACCTTTGAGATTGAGTCCAACAAAGTTGGACGAACGGCTTCATGCGCTTCCTGGGCCACTTTTGATTTAGTTTTGTAAATTCTTGGGTCTTCCGGCAAGTAATTTTCCCCAAATTCTTTTTTAATAAATTCCCGGCATTGGTCAACTGCTTCTTTTGCCAAATTAGTGGAATCGGTTCGATGATAAGTAATCAACCCTTGCTCATATAAAGACTGGGCTACTTGCATTGTTTTTTTTGAAGACCAGCCCAAACGATTGGCCGCCGTTTGTTGCAAGGTTGAAGTAATAAAAGGCGCTGGCGGAAATCTTTTGGAGTCCCTTTTTTCCACCTCTCCAATTTCAAATCCTGCTTTTTCCAGATCCTTTACAATCTCCTCCGCCTCTAGCTTATTGCCGATCTCAATTTTGTTGCCATTTTTTTTGACCAGCAAAGCGGTAAAAACCGGGGCGTCAGGCAATTTTCCTCCCAAAAATTTTTTCAATTGGGCAAAAATCAGCCAGTATTCTTTGGGGACAAATTTTTCAATTTCTCTTTCTCTTTCAACAATTAAACGAACAGCAACTGTCTGCACCCGTCCGGCGGACAAACCCTTTCTGACTTTGTACCAAAGAAGCGGCGACAATTTATAACCAACAATTCTGTCTAAAATTCTTCTTGCCTGCTGGGCATTAACCAAATCCATATTAATCGTTCCCGGATGAGCCAACGCCTCCTCCACCGCCTGTTTAGTAATTTCATGGAAAGTAATCCGGTAAAAATTTAAAATTTTAAATTTAAAATTTAAAATTTGACTTATATGCCAGGCAATTGATTCTCCCTCTCTGTCTGGATCGGTGGCTAAATATATTTTCTCCGCTTTTTCTGCTGCCTTTTTAATTTGGTCAACAGTTTCCTTCTTCCTGTCGGAAATCACATACTCTGGCTTAAAATCGCGGGCGGTATCAACCCCAAATTTTCTTTCCGGCAAATCTCTAACATGGCCCATTGAAGCCAAAATTTTATAGCCCTCGCCTAAAAAACGGCTTAAGGTTTTAGATTTAGTTGGTGATTCAACAATAACAAGATTCATTTTAAAAATTCTAAATTCTAAATCCGAAATCCGAAATATGTCCGTCCAGCAGGCGGGCAATATCAAAATTCGAATTTTATTGTTAAATATTTAATTCTTCCAGTATATCATCAACATCCCAAACAAGTTTTGCTCCTTTTTTAATCAGTTCTGATGTTCCGGCAGAAAATCTGCTGGTCACCGGCCCAGGAACGGCAAAAACTTCCCTGCCTTGATTGGCCGCCCAAGAAGCGGTAATCAATGATCCTGAATCACAAGCCGCCTCGGTCACTACTACTCCCAATGACAATCCGGAAATAATCCTGTTTCTGGCGGGGAAATTACCCGGTTCTATTTTTGCTCCCAAAGGAAATTCTGAAATAACTGCTCCTCCGGTTTCAACAATTTTTTCTGCTAAACTTTTATTTTCTGGTGGATAAATATTATCAAAACCGGTTCCCAAAACTGCAATTGTTAAGCCATTATTTTTTATAGCGGTTTGGTGAGCCACCCGGTCAATTCCCCTAGCCAAACCAGAAACAATCACCCAACCGTTGGTTACTAATTGCTTTACTATCATTTCTGTTACCCTTCTTCCATACTCAGTTGGTGTTCTGGTCCCAACAACGGCAATCGCTTTTTGCTTAAAAATATCAGCAAGACGGCGACATTTAACATATAAAACTGGCGGGGAGTCCCCAACTTCTTTTAACAGTTTTGGGTAACTTTTATCCTCAGAAGTAAGGATTTTAATTCCCAATTTTTCTACCCGAATAAAATACGAATCCGTATCAAAATTTTTTCTAAACTTTTCTAGTTTTGAAACTAAATTTTTTGGCAGGCCAATTTTTATTAGCTCTTCAACTGGAGCCTCAAAAGCTTTTTTGGCACTTCCAAAATATTCCAACAATAATTTAAATCTTGCCGGTCCAATCCCCTGGCTAACATTAAACCCCACCCAATATTTTCTCTCCTCCTCACTCATTTTTATAAAACGGTATACGATCGTTTATCGTTGTATAAAGATTATAAACTTTCTTTTTTGCTTCCTGTGCCTTCCAACCTTCAGGTAAAAGTTGCTTTGGTAAATGAGGGTCTTTCAAAATAAGCTCTTTATATCTTTCCCAAATTTTGGAAAGTTTTTCAATTCCAAACTTCTCTTTTTCTAATTTTTGACAATCAAAAATTAATTCTTCATATTCTTCATTTAATTTTTCAAGTTGCCAAACTTTTTCAGCCAACAGCTTGTCATCACCCATATCAGACCTTTTCGCAACCAAACAAATACAATAATTCCTTAATTTGTGGCTTTCAAGGTATTGATTAATTTCCTGTTCAATATTGTGTGGCGTAATATAAACAGATTTCTGCCACCTACCAAATCCTAAAGAGAAAAGTTTCTTTCTAAGAATATCTCTGGCAACCCTGTTTTTTCCCTTTATATCAAAAATAACAATTCGCCAATAACCATCCCAGACTTTTTTGGCCAATTTGAAAACTGGAATACTTTCTTTTAACCTTTCTGAACCTCTTGAAGTTATTTGATAAAACACTTCCCCCTTTTTTTCTATCTTCTCTATCTCACCGACAGATAAGAGGTTGGAAATTGTTGAATAAAATGTTGAGCTTTTATAATTCTCCAAAGTAGAAATCCGCCAAAGTTGGTATCTAACCGATTGGTTTTCAAATTCATCAGCCAAAGCCCCCAATAAAATTAAAAGATCTCTTTTTAATCCCCTTCTTAACATTTTTTACTAAATTAAATATTAGCAAATTTTATTTTTCAATACACGATCGTATATCGTTTTATAAATTAATCTTTAAAATATTCTTTTAAAATTTCCTTGGCTATCGGGGCGGCCACCGAAGAACCTTCTCCCCCGCCTTCAACCAATACCGTCAGGGCAATTTGAGGTAAAACCTCTGTTGGCTGGGTAAAAACGGTAAACCAAGCATGGGTTTTTGTTTTACCATCAGTGTCAACGTACTCGGCTGTTCCGGTTTTGCAGGCGATTTTTCCGTGCTTCCCAACCCAATCGTCCGACCCATTCCATTCAAAAAACGGCCAAGCCGTTCCTCCGGAGGAACAAGCCTCCTCCATTCCTTCTGTAATTATTTCTAAAATTTCTTTTTTAACGCCAATTTCTTCACAGGTCTCAACAATCTTGCCCGCTTCTAATTTCAACATTCTTGGCTGACAAATTTTTCCATTATTGGCAATGGCAGCAGTCATCATATTCACTCCCAAAGGAGTTAGGGCCAAATCTCCTTGACCAATTGATAAATGATATGTGTTTCCCAAAAACCAAGGTTCACCTTTGGTTTTTAACTTCCATTCTGGCGTTGGCACAAATCCCCCAACTTCACCGGGTAAATCTATTCCAAAAGTTTTATCTAATCCAAATTTTTTTGCCCAAAAAACCATTTTTTCAATTCCCACCATTTCCCCAAGTTTGTAAAAAAAAGTGTCGGTTGACCGTTTAATCGCCCTAACAACATTAATTTCCCCTTCAGTTTTTCCATATCCAGTAAAATACCAGTTGGCATATTTATATGGCCCGACAAAAATTACCCCAGGATCGTTTATCAAAGTATTTTTAGTAATTTTCTTTTCTTCCAAACCAGCAGCCGCAGTCACAATTTTAAAAACTGAACCGGGAGGATAAATTCCGGAAATTGCCCGATTAAAGAGTGGCCGGTTAACTTCATCGTTAATCAACCGATTTACTAACTCACCAGCACCAACTTTGCCAAAAACATTTGGATCAAAAGAGGGCGAAGAATACAAAACCAAAATCTCCCCATTGTTTGGATTTGAAGCGACAACCGCTCCCTTTTTACCAAACATTTTTTGGGCCGCTATCCTTTGTAAATCAGCGTTAATTGCCAAAGTCAAATTTTTTCCCGGTTCTGGCTCAACCTTACCAATTTTTCTTAAAATTTTCCCTTGAGTATCAACTTCCACCAACTCTCCCCCACTTTTTCCCTTTAATTGTTCTTCATAAAATTCTTCAATTCCCATCCTTCCAATCAAATCCCCAATATTATATTTTATTTTTTCATTTTTCATTTTTATTTCGGCTTCGCCGATCTCCCCCAAATATCCAACCACATGGGCAAAAACTTCTCCCTGAGGATAGCTTCGGCTAAAATCAACATACAAGTTTTCATCCTTACCTTTGGCCTGAAGTTCTAAAGCCTCATCTCGGCTGATAATTCTTTGACTTTCTCCCTCTTTTATTTTAAAAACCGCCAAATTTTTAGCCAAGATTTCTCCATGCCGGTCAAAAATAATTCCCCTGGGGCCGGAAATCTTTATTTTTCTGACTCTATTTTCCAAAGCCTTCTGACGATATTTTTCTCCCTCAATTATTTGCAGCTGGAAGAGTCTTAAAATCAGTAAGGTCATCCCCCCAACCAATAAAAAATTTAAAAAAAACAATTTTCCTTTCATTTTTTCAACCGAAAGTTTGCCCCAATTATTTTTAAAACAAAAACCAGTACTAGAAGCTTAATTGAGGTTAAACCCAATAAATTAACTTTAAAAAGATCATAAAAAATACCAGCCAAAAAAATAACTAGGAAAATCATTGTCTAAATCTTTAAATTTTTCCAACAAGCAAAAAAATAGTTTGCAAATTTCTTGTTTTTATCTGTTGGTCAACTATGGCATTCTTAAAAACCTCTCCTTTTTTATAATTAACAGAACTGATTTTTCCCACCGGTAAATCAAATCCTTCAACTGTTGCCACCACCAAGTCTCCTTCTCCAACTTCTTCTTCTGCCAAAATTTCTCTGATTTCCATTTTTCCTTGCCCTTTACCCAAAAGAAGGCCTTTTCCTGTCAAAATTAAAGAATCTTTGCCTATAATTTTAACTATTTCTTTGGAATCAGGATTGGTCAAAAGCTTGATTTTTGAAACCCTCTCGCTAACTTTTTCCACCCTTCCTAAAAAAACCCCTTCAAAAACCGCAACCATTCCCTTTTTTATCCCCTCTCTTTCTCCTCCTTCAATAATAATTTCCTCCTCTGTTCCACCAATTACTTTGACTGGTAAAAATTTCCAATTTTCCGGTAAAGGTGCTCCCAAAAGTTTTCTGGTGGAGACAATTTCCTCTTTTAAACTGGCAACTTGGGTCTTTAAACTTAAAATTTCTGCTTCAAAATTCTGACAACTTTCCTTTTGGGACGCTGGTCTAAAAGAACTCCTTACCGGAATCACCAACTTTTCTTCCAAAAATCCCTTAATTGGGTTCAAAATTCCCAATAAATCAGCTACTAAAATTAGCAAGCTTAAAAAAAATAAAAAATAAAATTTTGATTTTTGATTTTTCATTTTTAAATTTATTTCAATCCTCCAACCACCCTCACTTTCTTTAATAATTTTTCATTCTCCAACAACCTTCCGCATCCTTTAACTACACAATCCTCCGGCTTTTCCGCCACCCAGGCAGGAATTTTTATTGTCTCGGTTATCAACCGATCTAAACCCAAAAGATTGGCTCCTCCACCACAAAGACAAATTCCCGTTTTGGCAATATCGGTCAAAAGCTCTGGCGGAGTTTCTTCAATTAAATCAGAAACAGCCATCACTATCTGGCCAACTTGCTGAGCCAATGCTTCTCTTACTTCGCTTGCTTCAACTTTTAGGGAAACCGGCATCCCGTTTTCCAAGCCCCTACCTCGGACAATTGCCTTTTTTTCCTCATTTTTGCCAGCGATCATCGCCGAACCAATTTCCTGCTTTAGCTGCTCGGCTGTCAGCTCTCCGGCAAGCAGTGAATATTTTAATCTTAAAAAATTAATTAAAGCTTCGTTCATCTCCTCTCCGGCAATTCTCAAACATTTTCCCTGAACAATCCCCCCAAAAGAGATTACCGCCATATCGGTCACCCCTCCCCCAAAAACAACCACCAAAATTCCCGAGGAACCTAAAACATCCAAGCCGGCGCCCAAAGCAGCGGCCATTGGTTCTTCAACCAAAAAAACTTTTCTTGCCCCAGCCCCCAAAACGGCATCAGCCACTGCTTTTCTTTCAACTTCCGTTACCCCTGAAGGAATACTTATTACCACTTTTGGTTTGGGAATCATTGGGGGAAACCTGCCAGTTTGATGAACTTTTTTTATATAATAGGAAAGCAAAGCTTGAGTTGCCTCAAAATCGGCAATTACCCCATTGGCAAGAGGTTTAACTACCTCCAAATTTCCCGGTGTTTTTCCAATCATTTGTCTGGCCTGGGAACCTATAGCCACAATTTCTTTGGTTTTTTTTTGTCTGGCAACTACTGAAGGTTCTCTGACCGCTATTCCTTTTCCTTTAACTAAAACCCGGGTATTTGAAGTCCCCAAATCAATCCCCAAATCATAAGAAAAAAAAGAAAAAAAGGAGTCAAACATACCCACATTTTAACATCTATTTTTCTGTGATACAATTTATTTAATGGACAATTTTTTCCAAAAAATTATTAAAAGGGGTTTTTATCTTCTTTTTATAATCGTTCCTTTAATTTTAACTCCCTGGAATTATGAGCTTTTTGAGTTTAACAAAATGCTGGCAGTTTACGCCCTAACTTCAATTATTGTTGGGGCTTGGATTGGAAGGTTAATCATTCAGGAAAAAATAATCTTTAAAAAAACTTTTTTTGATATTCCCCTTTTATTTTTTTTCGTTTCCCAGCTTTTAAGTTTTTTAGTTTCAATTGATAAACATACCAGCTTTTGGGGTTATTACTCCCGATTCCACGGAGGTTTACTTTCAACTATCTGCTATCTTCTTTTATATTGGGCTTTTGTTTCCAATATGGACAAAAAATCCGCATTGTTCAGTATTCATTGTTCATTGTTCACCGCTACTGTAGTGGCTCTTTACGGAATTGCCGAACATTTTGGCATTGACGCCCATCTATGGGTTCAAGATGTTAAAACAAGAGTTTTTTCAACCTTGGGCCAACCAAACTGGCTGGCAGCTTATCTTATTGCTTTTTTGCCGCTAACCATCCATTTTAGCCTCAAACCTGTTGAAAAACGCACCACGACCGTGGTGTCAATTTCAACACTTCGTTTATTTTATGTTTTTTTGTTTATTTTGTTTTCCTTATGTTTTTTGTATACCAAATCCCAATCTGGTCTTTTGGGATTATGGGTATCCTTAACCTTTTTTTGGCTAATTTTATTTTTGGCTAATTTAAAAACTAAACTCTTGCAGTTTAAATTTCTTTTTTCTTATTTCTTGTTTCTTACTTTTTTATTTTTAATTCTTTTTTCCACCGTTGGTTTTTCCGGTTTCCCGGAAATTGCCGGAAGATTGGAAAAAATGGGATTGATTAAAAAAGAGGGGCTTCCAGTCGAAACTTCCTTCAAAACCGGCTACCAACCACCTGCTTTAGAAATTGGAGGTACAGCCTCAGGAAAAATAAGAAAAATTGTTTGGAAGGGAGCCTTAGAAATCTGGAAACATTATCCAATTTTTGGCTCTGGAGTAGAAACTTTTGCCTATTCTTATTACAATTTTAGACCTGTTGAGCATAACTTAGTTTCAGAGTGGGATTTTTTATATAATAAAGCCCATAATGAGTACTTAAATTTTCTGGCAACAACGGGGATAGTAGGTTTAGGAACTTACTTATTTTTTATCGGCAGTTTTATTTCTTGGACCTTTAGAAAAATTTCTAATTTTCAATTTTTAATTTCTAAACAAATCCAAAATCCCAAATCCCAATTAGACCAATTAGAAATTAGGTCAATTAGGAATTTTCTTCTACCGTCCTTATTTTCCGGTTGGATTTCAATTTTAATTACCAACTTTTTTGGTTTTTCTGTTGTCCCCGTCGCCCTACTTTTCTTTTTAATCCCCGCTTTTTGTGTGGTTCTTTCAGAGCAGACAGAACCAAGAATTATGAACTACAAACCAAGTAATCTTAAATCTTATCAAAAAATTTTTTTAATCGCTCTTTTCCCCCTTGTTCTTTATTTATTATTCTTTGTTCTTAAACTCTGGCGAGCTGATTACTATTATGCTCAAGGAGAAAGATTAAACAAAACCGGCCAACCAGCCTTAGCTTTCCAAAGTTTGCTTAAAGCCATTGATTTAAATAAAAAAGAACCGGTTTACCGAAACGAAATTGCTGAATCAGCGGCTGTTCTTGCCTTGGCTTTTTCCCAACAAAACGATGCCACTTCTGCCGCCAATTTTGCCCAAGTGGCTTTGTCCCAATCCGAACAAGCTCTAAAAACCAGCCCAAGACATTTAAATTTCTGGAAAGGAAGAATCAAGGTTTTATATAGCTTATCCCAAATCAATAAAGAATTTTCCCCTCTGGTAATTGAAGCTTTTCAAAACGCCATTGCCCTTGCTCCAACTGACCCAAAGTTAAGATATAACTTAGGAATAATTTATGGAAATTTTAACCAAAAAGATCAAGCAATTCAAAATTTCCAAAAAGCAATTGAATTAAAACCGAATTATAAAGATGCCAGATTCGCTTTGGCAATGTATTTAAAGGATATTGGCAAAAAACAAGAAGCAAAAGAACAATTGGAGTATATTTTAAAAAACATTTCTCAACATGATAGCCCGTCATCAAAATTATTAAAAGAATTAGAATGACAATTTCAAATATCTCCTTAAGAAGAGGCGATCGCAATCTCTTAAGGAGAATTGCCAGGAAGAAGTTATAACAAAATTTATAATAAAATAATGAAAGAGGGTTTACTTTACCAAAAGTTAAAAAATAAATCCGTCCGTTGTGGGGTTTGCCAAAGAAGGTGTGTAATTGCCGAAGGGCAAACTGGTTTTTGCAAAACAAGAATTAATAAAAACGGCAAACTTTATTCCACTATTTATGGAGTTGTTTCAAGCATAAATAATGACCCAATTGAGAAAAAGCCGGTTTTTCATTATAAGCCCGGCTCTTTTTGCCTCTCTTTAGGAACCTTTGGCTGCAATTTTAAGTGTTTGTTTTGCCAAAATTGGGAAATTTCCTGGGCAGACGGTGTTGCCGAAGCAAAATTTGGCACCAAAATCTCCCCTCAAAAAGCCATAGAACTTGCTCAAAAATACAAGTCTTTTGGAATTGCTATTACTTATAACGAACCAGCTATCTGGCTGGAATATTCTTTGGATGTTTTCAAATTAGCCAAAAAACAATCTTTATATACCGTCTGGGTAACTAACGGTTACGCTACTTCCCAAGCGATTGATTTAATCGCTCCCTATTTGGATGTTTACCGGGTTGATTTAAAATCTTTTGATGACAATTTTTACCAAAAATTAATAAACGTTCCTAAAGCCAAAGTTATTTTTGACACCACCAAATATGTTCATGATAAATACCCCAAAATCCATATAGAATGTGTAACCAATATAATTCCTACTTGGAATGATGACGAAAAAAATCTCACCGCTATCGCTTCCTGGATCAAAAAAAATCTTGGGTCCAAAACTCCCTGGCATGTAACCAGATTTTTTCCCTATGCCAAATTAACCAATGTGCCGCCAACACCAGCAGAAACTCTTTATAAAGCCCGGGAAATCGGCTTAAAAGAGGGTTTGGAATTTGTTTATATTGGCAATTTGGAAGTTGATAAAGAAGACGATACTTTCTGCCCAAAATGCGGCAATTTAGCCATAAAAAGAGATGGATATCTTACCCAAATTTTAGGGGTGGACAAGAAGGGAAACTGCCTCTCCTGTAAAGAAGACCTCAACCTCTTTCTTTAAAATGATAATTTTTAATGCACGTGCATCTTAAAATTAACATTTATTTTTAATATTTAAAAGGGTGCCTATTTAAGCACCCTTTTTTAAAAAATAAATAAATCTAAAAGAATCATCCCCTCTTGACCGGGATTTTCTTGGGCTTGGCTTCGGGAACTTTTTTGAAGGTGACCTTCATTATGCCGTTTTTGCAAACAGCTTCTGGTTCAGCCTTCTCATCAATATTTCCCGGAACCGTCACCCGATAAGAGTAAGAACCGGAGGCTTTTCTGTAATATTTCTTCCCTTTTTCTTCCTCTTCCGCCTCTCCTCTAATCCAAAGCACTCCTTTGTCAAAAGTTACCTCTACTTTTTCCGGATCAACTCCTGGCACTGCCGCCTCAACATAAACGTTTTTCTCATCCTCAGAAATGCTTAATCCAGAAGGGACAGCCGGCCAGGCAAGCCACCGATCCTCCTCTTCCTCATCCCAAATTGAAGGAATGTTCCAGAAAGATCTTGGAACCAAATCAAACGGCATATATTTTTCACCTCCTTTCAATTAGCACTCTAACAAATCAACTGCTAACTTGTCAAGAGGGAATTTTTTTTATAAAATAAATAAAGAATGGCTGAAGCAAAAGATTATGAAGCAATCCCTGAAGTTCCCTCTACGGTTCAGGAGCTTGAAAAGTATATAAGAGAACAAGCGCCAAAGGAAAAAGATCCTGTTTTCGCCGCAATGTTTGAATTGGCTTTGGCCAGATATCCTTTGGCCAGAAAACTTCCTGAAAAAGAAAGGCAACAACAAGAGGCTTTGGCCGGGGCAAAATTTATTAAAAATTTAGTAGAAAAAGCATTGACTTTATCGCCTGAAGAAAGCCTAGATTATCTGCGGGAAGTATTCTGGTATTACACCTTATGGGATTGTATTCTTCCTGCTTATGATGTTCATAATCATTTCTTTCCTGGTGATTGTGGTTTTTCGGAATATTTCCTTTCCCAATGCAAAGGAGCTTTAGGTCAACCAAAGAATGAAGATGAAAACGAGAAGGTTAAAGAGAGAGTAGCTAATTTTTCGTACCAGTGGCCAAGAAATGGAAAAATTCGTGAGAGCTATGAAAATTTTTCCCGACATATTTTAAACCTCAGAGATGAAATGGCTCAAGGAGTCATTGGCGAGTTGTTCTTTTGTCATCTGGCTAAAACCGCCGGTTTAGAATTTAAACCGGCCACCCCTGAACAGGATACCAGGGGAGTTGATTATTTTTTAACTTTGGACGGAGAAGAAATTGAAATTCAAATTAAAACCAAAAACAAACCCGATTCTGATGTTCCTCCTTTGGAAAGGCTAGGAGAAAGAAGAATCTGCATAAATTTTTTAGCCATTCCTTTACCTTTCAAGATAGAAGATGAGGAAAACCTTAGAGATTTACTCAACCCAAGTCCAAAGTTGGCAAAAGAATTTTTTGATAAAATAAGAAAGCTTATTAAAAAAGGACAAATAACTGGACAAAGACAAAGACATGCTTTAAAACCAACATCTGTTCCAAGATATGTCCAATCCTGAGATGAAAACTGATCAATCAAAACCGCCCGAACCAAAACTGCCACAACTTCCTGATAATCCATCTCAGACGGATATCCTTTCATTTTTTATGGATATTACCGTAATTTGGTCTTCTTTGAAAGAAGAGCAAAAACAAGCTTTACTAAAACATTTTCATTTAAAAACTAAGGGCTTACAACCGTGATTGGAAAAATTATTACTGTTCCTAATCCCCTTTTAAGGCAAAAGTCGGAAAAAGTCCAAAAGATAGATAAAGAAATCTTGGATCTGATTGACGAACTTGAGCAAACAGCCATCAAAAAGGAAGGGACAAAAGGGGTGGGGCTTTCGGCTATCCAGGTTGGCATTCCCAAACAAGTTTTTATTGCTTGGTCGGAAAAAAGCCGGAAGTTTTTGGCTTTTATCAATCCGGAAATTGTCTGGAAATCAAAAAGAATGATTTTGGGAGTTCCTAAAGCAAACAAATTTGAAGGCTGTCTTTCGGTTCCCAACATTTATGGTTTGGTTAAGCGTCATCAAGTAGTCAAAATCCGCTACCAAACTCTCTCTGGCCAAATCTTAACCCGACGTTTTCGCGGTTTTTTGGGAGTTATCTGTCAGCATGAATATGACCATTTACAGGGAATTTTGTTTACCGACAGAGTTTTGGAACAAAAAGGCAAGCTTTTTGAATTAAAGAAAGACAACCAAGGAAAAGAATTTCTTGAAGAAGTCAAAATTTAAATTCAAAGATTTAAAAATTTTTGGGCAACTTGGGAAGAAATCAAAAACCCCTGGCCGTCGGAATTTCTTTTAACCAAATATTTATCCTTGCCGGCAAAAAATTCAAGTTTCTCTGACCCGCCTTCCCATTCAATTTCCAAAGTTGCCTTTGGCACTGAAGAATATCCAGTTGGCCATTGGTCTTCCAAAGCTTCATCGGCATTTAAAAGTGAAAGTTCGCTAACAGCCGGTTCAATCACTTTATCCTCAACTTTTTTCTCCCCTTCCCACCAAGAATTTTCTTTTTTCTGGTATAATCTTGCTCGCGGCGGGCTTCGCCAATCTATTTTCTTTAATTTTTGGCTATCCAAAGAAATTATTGTTTTGTCTACCCAGTTTGAAAAATCAAAACTTGGGGAAAACCAACTTCCGGCAACCAACCAAACCTCATCGGAACCAGGAAAACGCAAGTAATTTCCGCCGCCATTGCTTTTTCCCAACCAAATCTCTTTTTCCCCGTTAATCTTTATTTTTGTCGCCCCGTTCTCGTCAACTCCCATCTGTGAATGTCGGGAAGAAGTTTTGGCCACAATTTGGGGTGGATTTTGGGGAAATAAAACCCCAAAAAGTTCATTAACTTCCGTTTCTTTTGCTTTTTTCCCTTTTATTTTCCAAATCTCGCCTTCTTTTTTCAACTCCAAATTTTTTCCTTGTTGAGAAAGACTTATTGTCCTCACCTGCTCTTTTTTAATCCCCAATTTTTGAAAATAACTACTTTTTTTGGGTAAGATCTTTTCTCCAAAATCCCGCCAGCCCAAAATCGCTCCAAAAATCAAAATAATTACAAACAAAATTTTAAAATTTATTTTTTCCATAAAAACCTCCTTCTTCTTAACCACCAAACAGCCCAACCGATAATTAAAACTACTGGTCCGGCTAAATTAAGCACTTGGGCTGCCAGCGGCTGCCAAAAAGCGCGGAACAAAAAGACCGCCTGGCCTCGGGATTTTAAAGGAATTTGAGCTGTTTCTGCCGAAGCCGTTAACCAATCAACCAAATTTACCAAAAAAGCTAAATTAGTCTGGAAATTGCTAACAAATTGATCCTCGGCAACCAAACTATTCCCAACCATCACTAATTTACTTCCGTCTTTTTCCGCCACCACCCCCAAAACAATTTCTTCCCCTTTTGCCGGAGTTAAAGTCTTTACCGAATTGGGAGAAATATCAAAATTTTCCTCCTGACGGCCGGAGGCAGAAGAAGCAAGCAAAATTTTTTGGTATTTTATACCTTCTTTTTGGTCAATTTTAATACTTGAAGGCCAACCTAAAACAAGAGTATTTATCCCCGAAAGCGGGCTAAAATCTTTACTCACCAAAGCTTTTAACCAAAAGGGGTAAGAAAGCAGGTAACGGCGTTGACCATCGGCAAAAGACAAAATTTCATTAAGTTGCAAATCATAAACCAAATCTTTGTTCAAATTTATTCCCCATTTTTGAAAATCTTCTGCCAACTTGCTTTGAGTTTTTGAGGTAAAAAGATATTGGGGATTAACAGAAACCCCATTTCCTAGATAAATTATCTTTCCCCCTTTCTCTAAATAATTTTCCAAAACTGCAGTTTGAGTCGCCTGCTGAGAGCCATCATCAATCAGCAAAAGTCCAGAGATATCAGCCAAACTTTTTTCCTCCAAATTATAAATCCGGGAAAGCTGATATTGAGCTTCCAAAACTTCCTCCAAAATTTGGGTAGAAACCATTCCATTTTTATAAAAACCCAGTCTTACCTCCTTCCCGGAAACCAATTTTTGAATCCGTCGAGAAAGCTGATATTCCAAATCAGCGGTACTGCCAACAAAGGGAATGGTCTCGGTTTTTTCTCCAAAACGCAAAGCCAAACCCAGATACCCTTTTTGCATCCCAAATTTTCCCGCCCCAATCTTACTAAAAGTTACTGGCTGGATTCCCGCTTGTAAAGCCTCATTTTCTTTTTGGGGATCTAAATCCGGATAAGCTATTTTTACCAATAAGTTTTTCTTTGCTGCTTTTTTATAGTCTTCAAGCAAATCAGCCACCACCTGATAAGTTTGGTGCATTTCCGGAGGCAAATCCCGAGAGGTGTAAAAGTTAATTGTCAAAAGGTCCGGTAAATCGGTCAAAATTTTTCTGGTGCCGGCTGATAAAGTATAAAGCCGGGAAAAAGTTAAATCCAGCCGCAACGGATAAGCGGCAAAAGCTAAATTTCCCAAAACCCCAACTGATAACAACAAAACAAAAGCAATAAGCAGCCTTCTTTTTAAAGCCGTTTTTTCCACCAACCTTTGATAGGAAAAACTAAAGACCGCCACTAATAAACCTAAAAAAATTAAACTCAAAAACCACAAAAGATCACGAAAATCAACCACCCCCCGACCAAAATTATTAAGATGATTAAAATAAGAAAGTTGAGAAAAAATTTGATCTAAAGGATAAGGCACAGAAAGCAAAACAAAATCAGTTCCCAACAAAATTAACAAAAAATTGCCAACCACTCCCAACAAAAAAGCAGACAAAGCATTTTTTGCCACCGAGGAAGCGGCCAAACCCACAGCTAAAAATCCTCCGCCCAAAAATATTCCTCCCAAATATTGGGAAATAATTTGACCAAAATCAGGCCGGGAAAAAATTATCAAAGTCAAAGGCAGACCAAAAGTACAAGCCAAAACTACCAGCCAAAAAGCAAAAATTCCTAAAAATTTACCATAAACAATTTGCCACTCAGATAAAGGATGGGCAAACAAAAGACTAGCAGTACCTGTCCGCTTTTCTTCAGACAAACTGCGCATTGTTAGCGCCGGAGCCAAAAAAAGCAAAAACCAAGGAAGCAAATCAAAAAAGGAGCGCAAATCCGCTTCATTTCTTACCAAAACCAACCGCAGCCAGAAAAAAATCGAAAGGAGCAAAAAAGGAATAATGATTATATATCCCAACGGCTGATTTATAAATCCAAAAAACTCTTTCTTAGCAATCGCTTTTACTCTTCCCATATTTTTATATATTTAGCCAACAAAAATTTGTTTGTCAAGGGGGTGTACAGGGTACAGACTTTTTAGACACTCCTTTCTTGAAGAATCTTTTCAGGCCGGAAAGTATTTTTATCACCTCCTTTAAGCTCTTGATTTTATCAAAAAGAAGAAAAGCTTTTGTAGGAACCCCCGTTGCTCCAAATTTTAATCCACTCACTTAACCTTAATGTCTAAAATGTATAGTAACCTATTCAGGGGAAAATGTGCTATCATTAGCTTATATGGTTTACCTTTGGGATTATGATGAAAAAGAGTTGAGGAAAACGGAAAAGGGAAGGATTTTTATTTTGGAACGAATGCTTAATTATGGTCCGGGAGGCAAAAAAATAAAACTTTCCGAAGTTAAAAAATATTGGAAAAAACTTAATCTTTTTCCCTTTCGCCGGCGACTGTTGGAACTTTTAATATGGAACAAATATCTATCCTCACCAAAAACCAAAAAATAATTTTAACTGAACTGGCAAAGATTGAATTTATTCAAAAGAATTTCTATTTTACTGGCGGTACCGCCTTGGCTCATTTTTATCTCCAGCATCGACTATCTGAAGATTTAGATTTTTTCTCTGAGAACAAATTTGACAACCAGCCGCTTTTTTCTCTTTTCGAAGACCTAAGAAAAAAATATCATTTTCAAATAAAAACAGAGCAAATAGAAAAAGTTAATTCTTTTTATCTTTACTTTCCGGACAAAGAAAAATTAAAGATCGATTTTAATTATTATCCCTTCAAAAAGGTAAGGCAAAGTATCTTAAAAGAGGGTATTTGGGTGGACAGCCTTTTTGACATCGCCATAAACAAACTAATAACAATTATCCAACGCACCGATGTCAAAGACTTTGTTGATTTTTATTTTTTAGAACCAAAATTTGGGTTTTGGGATTTAATTGAAGGGGTAAGAGTAAAATTTCACCAAAAAATTGAACCCTATCTTTTGGCTTCAGATTTTTTGAAAGTTGAGGATTTTGAATTTTTGCCAAGAATGGTAAAACCCCTGACTTTGGAAGAATTAAAATTTTTCTTTCGCAAACTGGCAAAAAAGGTAGGAGAAAAAGCGATAGAAAGATAATTAAGAAGTCAATTGGGCAAAGACTTCCTCAATTGCCTTACCCCGACAAAACATTGTCAGAATTACCCATTTTTTCTCAACCGCAGTCTTAAAAATTTCTTCGCGCAGGTCTTTTCCCGGATGGGTTTCCAGCAAAAAGTAGTCTTTTTTAATTTCCTCGACTCGCAAAACTCCGGGGATTTTTTCCAAAACCGCCCTAACTCCCCGACCGCGAATTTCTACCTCAATTAAATTTCCTCCCTCGCCCATTCTTTTTAATTCTTCAACCGTGCCCTGGGCAACTAATTTTCCCTTGGTGATAATAATCATCCGGTCAACAATTTTTTCCAGCTCCGAAAGTACATGGGAAGAAATAATTACCGTCCGATTTTTTCCTAAACCCTTAATTAGTCCAGAAATCTCTCGGCGCTGATTGGGATCCAAACCTTCGGTCGGCTCATCCAAAAGCAAAATTGGGGGTTTTGTCAAAATTGCCTGAGAAAGGCCAACCCGCTGGCGAAAGCCTTTAGAAAGTTCGGAAATTGGCCGGCCCAAAACGTTTTTCAAATCACAACTCTTAATTACAAAATCCAGCGCCTGTTTTTGTCCAGCTTTGTCCAAACCCTTAACCTCTGCCCAAAAACGCAAATACTCCTCAACCAGCATTTCCTCATATAAAGGATTATTTTCCGGTAAAAAGCCAATTTTTTGCTTCAGCTCCAGCGGATTTTCCTCCAAATCCTGACCGTCTATCAAAACCCGACCGGCAGAAGGAGGTAAAACTCCCGCCAGAATATTTAAAGTGGTAGTTTTTCCCGCGGCATTTGGCCCCAAAAGACCAACAACCTCTCCTTTGTCAATTTTAAAAGAAATTCCATCCAAAGCTTTTATCGGCCCAAAAGATTTAACGATATTTTTTGCTTCAATCATAACTATTTATTAAAAATAATAAATAGTCTTGTTTTTTGTCAAGAATTTATTTTGTTATAATCCAATTATGAATCAGTCAAAAAATCTGGTTTTTTTTGGCACCAGCCCCCGATCGGCTGTTTTTTTGGAAAAAGCAATTAAAAACGGTTTGGAATTTGATTTAGTTGTCAGCGAGCCGGCAAAACCCTTCGGCCGAAAAAAAGAATTAAAAGAAAATCCCGCCGTAACTGTGGGAAAAAAATTTCAAATTCCCTATTTTGAGAGTTTTCAAGAAATCTTAACCGAACCCCAACCAGAACTTGGTTTGATTTTTGATTTCAACAAAATAATTCCCGAGAATCTAATCAATTATTTTAAAAAAGGGATTTTAAATATTCATTTTTCCAAACTTCCTCAATACCGCGGCCCGGCTCCGGTTCAATATACCATCTTAAATGGAGACAGGGATGCCTGGATAACTTATTTGCTCATTTCTCCAAAATTAGATGAAGGTAAAATTATTTTCCAATCTAGTTTGGAACTTGATTTAAAAGAAACCACCGAATCGCTTTACCAAAAACTTATAGACAAATCAGCAAAAGAAATAAAAACCGTTATTGAAGATTATTTGTCAGGAAAACTTGTTCCCCAACCCCAAACCGGCATTCCAACCTACACCCAAAAACTAACTTCCCAAAACTGCCAAATTGATTGGAAAAAAACGCCGGAGGAAATTGAAAGATTAGTAAGAGCCGCTTTCCCTGAACCGGGAGCTTGGTGCAGGATTAAGCTAAAAGTCAAAAGTCAAAAGTCAAAAGTCAAAAGGTTAAAAATTTTAAAAGCCCATTTGGAAAAAAATGAATTAGTTTTAGATCAAGTTCAGCTTGAAGGGAAAAAACCGGTAAGTTTTAAGCAGTTTTTGGAAGGCCACCCTGGGGCGCAACTTGTTTAGATAATTTACTTTCTTTTTTAATCCTTTTTATACATCTAGTGCATAATTTCATCTTCTTTCCGTTAACAGTGTAAGTCTGCAAATTGGGCTTCCAAATTCTGGTGGTTTTTTTAGCCCTCATTGCCCATTTTCCCCCATATTGATGGGTGCCTGATTTACCGATGGTTTTTCCTTTGCCGCAAATATCACATCTTAAAGCCATAATATATAGTTTAACAACTCCCGAGAAAAAAAACAACAAGAATAAATTTTAACTTTGGATTTTGAATTTGAATTATATCCTATAACTTGACAGTTTAAGTTTAACGTGGTATTCTAATATTTGTAGGTGTCTGCTTAATCATCAAAGCAGAAAACCTAAAAGCACCTTAAAAACTCAAGCTCTTAAAATCCTCTCCTAAATGGGTTCGTGCAGATTGGGGGCAATTTTTGTCTTCAGCCTGCACGAACTCAAAATAAACTTTAAGGAGGGAAACAAATGGCTCGGAAGTTTTTGGCAGTTTTTTTGTGCATTGTTATTTTTTTGGGAACGTTTCCCGCTTCTGTCACCGCCCAAGAAGGTCCAATTGCCCAGGCGGTGACAATCCAAGTAGCCCCAGTTTTCAAGCTTGGCCATAACGGCCTGCTTGAACTCTTGGGGACTATCCCCTCAGGGACGCGGGTCGGGATTTACTCCTTTGGTCATTATTTTTACGACCAAGAGTATGTCAAAAACGATCCGATCAATCAGTACATCAAAAGATCGGATCTATATATTCTCACCGGCCAGGAAACCAAAAGCGACCGGAGACCCTGCCAGGTGATTGATACCACCATTATCGAGGGCGGAAAGATCAACTGGTATCAAAAACTCAGTGGAACCCCGGTTTTTTGGATTGTTCCCCTGGCAGCTTATGCCGTTGCCAACGATGGAACAGTCATCGGCGTAATTGATGATGTTCCCGTGGCGACGGTTATCATTGTTGGAGTTGGTACCTATGCTGTCTACACGGCAGCAAGAACCAACTCCCAAATCGTTAAAGGCCTAGAGGGCCTCCGCGTCTGGGCGGCCGAAGAGTTTCGGCACCACATATTGGAAGGGGAGCGAGCCAACCAACGGCTTGAACTCCTTCGCCGTGCACAGAATAAGATGTGCACGGAATGCTGGTACCGAAACGAGACGGGCCGTGACGAGGCCATCGCTTTAATCTTCGTCACGGATTCTTTCAGAACAGGAGGCCATTGGAGGAACGGGGTTACTTTTATTCACAACAGAAGTAATCCCAATTTCTCAACAATTCTGGCCGGGGCAACTGTTCCCGCCGGCTTTGACCAGCAACTTCCGGTCTTTGACCGGAGATGCATTGAGGCCATGGTTTATATGGCCAAATTGGCCTCAGAAGTTTTGAAATGAGAGCTTGACTCCGGTGGGGCGTTGATTATTTACCTTCCGAAGAGGAAAGAGTCAACGCTCCACCAATTTCTTTTAAAGCCTCTTTAATCTTGCTATTTATATTTAACAAATCTTCCTCAGAATAAAATCGTTTCAAAATTAGGGCCGGATTTTCTCCACCAATTTCTTTTTCTTGACCTAACCTTCTTTGAGTAATTAAATCCCCCATTTTTACTACTTCTTCCCAATCTAAATCTTCTCCACTCGACGAACCTCTCATTAATTCCGAAAGCAAAAGTTGTACTTTCAGTTTATTATCTTTTCCCTCCAGATGCCCTAAAACTTGAGCAAAACTTTCATTAATTATTGGCCCCCGCCAATCATTGGTATAAACATCTTCAGGCTTATCACCAAACCTATTTCCCAAAAAATAACCCAATGATAGAGACAATTTTCCTTTTCCTTGTCTTTTTTCTTCCCCAAAAAAACCGAGAATTTTTTTTGTAAATTCTTGATCCTTTATTGAAGGGTTATCAATGACTTCAATTTCTGCCACACCCAATTCGCTAAATGCTTTGGCCACCACATAAGGAGCGGTTAAAAGAAGAGTAGTTCCTTGGAAAACAGCATCGTCCCAAATCTCAATTCTTATTGATTCTCCTGATTGGATTTTTGATATAAGATCTGGGCTTAGAGTAATTTTTTGTTTAAGTTCCCCGACGGCTTTTTTAACTGTCTTATTGTCATCACTATCAAGCCATTGAAAATATTCTCGCATTGATTCCTCCGTCATTATACTTACATATAAATCATCTGCTGGTTCCCTTTCGTTCCTATATTGATCAGATATTTTTCTTCCAGCTTCAACAGTAAAATCAGGCGGTAAACCAATTTGATGTTGCGCAGCATATCCCTTTACCGCCTCATAAGGCAATAAAGCAGAACGAAGAGGTAAAATAATTGCGTCTGGAGGGCTTTTTTTTAATCTTTCAAAAAACTTTCTCAACCCAATTTCCAAATCTTTCTTTACTTCTTCCGGAATACTTACTTCCATCTTTTGCCCAACCTCCTGCCCTTCATTGTTTAATTTTTGCTCCATTTTATTCACAATCTTCAACTTTATTAATTATATAACAAAATTACTCAAGATTCTGGTAAAATTACAATGATTAGAAAATTCAAAATTCGAAATCCTAAATCCTAAACAAATTCTAATGAATCAAATTTTAAATTCCAAACAAAATAAATATGATTTAGAAGAACGCTGTCTTTTATTCGCCAAAAGAATCAATCATTTAGAATTTAGATATTAGAATTTAGAATTTAATATTTTTATGGTTACTCAGTTATTATCCAATCCTTTCTCTTTAATTTACTGGCTTTTGGCCTTTGGTATTTCTTTATCTGTTCATGAGGCGGCTCACGCTTGGATGGCTGATAGACTTGGGGACCCAACCGCCAAGCTTTCCAACCGGCTGACTTTAAATCCGCTGGCCCATATTGATCCTTTAGGGACTTTAATGCTTTTTGTTTTTGGTTTTGGCTGGGGAAAACCTGTTCCTTTTGATCCTTATAATTTAAGAAACCCAAGGCGTGATGCCGGTCTGATTTCTTTATCCGGTCCAGCCGCCAATTTAATTCTGGCCGCTATTCTTTCCGTAATTCTTCGTCTATTTACTATTTACTATTTAATATTTAATATTTTATTGGTTCCTATCATCACCCTTAACGTCCGCTGGGCAATTTTTAATCTTTTGCCTTTTCATCCATTAGATGGCGGCAAAGTTTTGGTTGGTTTTTTACCGCCGGCACAAGCTTTGAAAGCGGAGGAATTTTTGACGCAATACCAGCTAATTTTTTTAATGCTGATCATTTTCCCTTTTTTCGGCAATTCCTTAATTTCTCTTGTCATTGACCCGGTGATTAATTTTCTTCTTAATCTCCTTCTTCCAGGAATGCCGCTCATTTAAAAATTCTAAATTCTAATTTCTAAATCCTAAACAAATTATAATTTTCCAAATTCAAATGTTTTAAACAATGTTTGGAATTTGGTTAATTTAAATTTAAGTATTGTTTCGAATTTCGATATTCGGATTTCGAATTTAAACTTCACTAAGTCAGCTCTAAACAAATTCTTCAGCCACCAGCTACTTGACAAAATCTCACTTTTTGTTAAAAATATAATTAGTCCTGCCTGATTGGAAAAGCTTTAAAGGTTTTTCCTCTACAAGTTCAGAAACTAAGGGAGGGCGGAGTCTTAAGATAAGCTTACGAGCAATCTAGGCGAGGCTTTAGCAGCCCACCCACCTGGAGCAATCCGGGGAAATTCATTTTAAGGCAAACCAACAGGCGGGACTTTTGGTACTTCAAAAATTTCTTTTAAAAAAATCTTTCTGCTATAATTTATGTTGGAAACTGCCTCCCTAGCTCAATGGTAGAGCGGCGGTTTTGTAAACCGTTGATAACAGTTCGATTCTGTTGGGAGGCTCAAATTTTTTCTTTTCTTACGACTGCTTCCAGAAGGAGTCGATTTTCTTTTGTGGGAAATAGTTGCAAAAGCCTTTTTGCTTCTAAAAGCGCCTTCTTGTAATCGCCTTGACGAGTATAAGCAATTACTAAAATTGTCCTCAAATTGTTATTTAAAGGCAATTTTTTTAAGGCTTCGCTGACAAATTCGATAGTTTTGTCCGGCTTTTCTGTCTGCAGTTTTAAGCCGGCCAGGTTCTCATAAGCTAAATAATAGTCGCCATTATCAATCGCTTTCTGGTAAAGCTCTTTTGCTTTTCCAAAATCTCCTTTTCGTTGATATACCACCCCTAAATTATTGTATGAGGTCCACCAACTCGGGGCAAGCTCAATTGATTTTTCAAAATGGGGTTTTGCCTCCTCTATCTTTCCGGCCCGGAAAAGCTCTGTCCCAAAGTTGTTTTGTAAATCAAAAGCTTGAGAATTTAGCTTTATGTCATGGTCAAACAAGCTCAAACCATTCCGCCAATCAAAAGTCCGCAAAAAAGTTCTGACCGAAAACAAAACAACGACAAAAACTAAAATTAAATTCTTTTTTGGGGAAAATTTTTCCAAAAAAACTCCAGCCAGACCCAAAAATCCAATTAAGGGAAAATAAAGCCAGCGTTCGGCCAAAGTCATATCCAAAGGAAAAACATTCAAAACCAAACCCAAAGAAATTAAAAACCAGAAAAAGAAAAACCCTCCTTCGCCTCGTCTGATAACTCGGCTAAGGAAAAACAAGCCCCAAAAAAATAAAAATACTCCAGGCAAGGTTCCCCAAAATCTTATATCCTGGACTGTTTTTATTACCTGATGCTGGGCAATAAACAAATCTTTTGGAAAAAAAATCAGTCTCAGATAGGAGAAAAATTCAAAGGGAACGGTTAAAAATCTTTCTTTAAAAGACGCACTGGCAATAGGAATAATTGAGGAATGACCAATCAGAGAAACTTTAGCCACCAAAACCCGCCAGAACAAATAAAAAATAAAAACGGAGGTTGACCCGGCCAGCCAGAAAAAGGCTTTATTTTTATCCTTTTTAACTAGCCAAAAATACAAAAAAAATAATCGGCAAGCCAACAATCGCTGCCTCTTTAGCCAAAAGCCCAAACAAAAATAAAAGATAACACCTCGGGAGTGTTAGCGATACGACACTTCGGGATGACGCCAATAAAATCGCCAGTAAAAGAAAAAAGGTATAAAGCGGCTCCTGGGAACCGGAAATATAAGCAACGGATTCAACATTGGCCGGATGGATGGCAAAAATTAAAGCTAATAAAAAAGCGATTGACTGCCGGAAAAAAATCTTAAAAATTAAAAAGACCAAAACTGAATTGGCTAAATGAAGCCAAAGCTGGCTCAAATGAAAACCCCACGGTCTTAATCCCCAAATTTTGTAATTTACCATAAACCAAAAGCTCATTAGGGGCTTGAAATACCAGCCGGAAAGTCCGGCGCCGCCGGTTTGAAAAGTACTGCCGGTAAAAATTTTAGAAAGATAAGAAAAATTTTTAATATAAGGATTGTTAACCACCTGCTCTTCATCATCCCAAACAAAACCATTTCCTAAAATATTGGCATAAACAAGAAAGCCAACCAAAAGAATCACCAAAATTTGTTTTTTAGGAAGCACTGAATTAAAAAATTCTGGCCCAAAATGAAAGAATTGCCCGGTCAATTTTTTCCAAAAATTCTAAGAAAAGTTTTCCCAAATCAAACTTTTTCTCTCTTTCAATTTCCTGACCTACCTGCTCCCCTAAAACTTTTTCCTCTTCATAAAATTTCATCTGGGTTTCTTCGGTTTTCGCCCCCATAACTGCCGATTTTAAAACAATTGTTTTTTGCATTTCTTCCTCTTCTTGAGAAATTTTTTCCGGCAAAATCAAGTAAGAAACGGCAGACAGTTCTTTCAAAACATTTGTTCCTCTGCCGTCATTAGCCAAAACCATGCTTGAAGGCAAAAACTCAATTTTAGTCACTCCCGGGTTTTTTCCTTTGAAATAAACAGTGCCAAAAAGCCCATGGTCGGAAACAAACCCGGGATTGGGCAAACCGCCGGTCAAGCGCGCCCAACCCGCTTCATTGTTTATCTCTTTTTGAACAAAAATATTGGCAAAGGAGTCTTGGGTAGAAATTTCTTCTACTTCAAGCCTTTCCGGATTAAAACCCAAATCCGCCTGAATCGCATTTACAGGAACTTTAATCCCTGCAATTTCAATTTTTAAGGGAAATATCTCTCCCAAACGATACTGACCTTTTGGGGGAATAACAAAAGAAACCGTCTTTGGGGTGGGAGGAAAGCCCATCTTAAATAAAATTTTAGACTCCCCAAAAACCAAACCAAAAGAAACTAAAGTAAAAACCAAAATCAACCCAGCATCCAAAAAACTATGAGAGAAATTACACTCTTTAGTCTTTTTAATCCGGCACCACAAACAGGGAAATCTTTTTAAATCCAAAAGCCACCATAAAGGATAAGCCAAAGCCAAAAAAGCTCCAAAAATCGCCAGAAGGTGAACCAAAAACCAGGAGGCAAGAATAAAAGATAAAAATTGCAAAAAAATCATTCTTATCTTCCTATATAATACAATAAAATTGATAAATCAACCAAATTACAGCGCCGGTCCCGGTTCAAATCGCATTTTTTAATCTCTCTGGGGGCAGGGGTTACCCCCACCCAACCTTCTTGAACAACCTTGACTTCTTCTAATAAAGCTTCCTTCCATTCCTCCACCCAAGTCTTAACCACCGCAAAAACCTCCGCTATTTCAATTTTGCCGCTCCCGTCAATATCAAAAACCGCTACCACCGCCGGAATTGCCGGAGTGGGAACCGGTGTGGCAGTGGCAGCTGGAGCCGGGGTTGAAGTGGCCGCTGGCCCGGGAGTATTAGTTGCCGCCGGGGCTTCAGCAGCACTGGCCGCCGAGGTGGGCGTTGGCGTTAAAGTCGGTGTTGGAGTTGGGGTTAAAGTCGGCGTTGGTGTTGGCGTAGGCGTCGGGGTTGCCGTCGGTGCCGGAGAACAGCCGGAGGTATCAAAAGTACAAGCAATATCACAGGCTAAAATTCCCGGACCATATCCTAGACTCTCACAAGTTGCTCCTCCCAAGTCCTCGCCTTCACAATCCTCCCCTCCCTCAATTATGCCGTTTCCGCAAATGGAGATTTTAACCGTGGCGCTTATTAAATCAGAAATTCCCGCCCAGACGAATTTAAAACTTAATCCTGCAAGCAGGCTGGAGATTAAAATAAAAATTATCAGTTTTATCCATTTCATTCATCCGGGCTTTCTTTTTTCTCTGTTTTCTTCCCTCCAAAACTAATCTGAAAACCTAAATATTTCCTCATTGCCCAATAAATAACCAGCAAAGAAATTGCCACTGCTACTCGGCTACTCCAAGGTTGATTTAGTTTCCAAATGGAAGCGGCCTTATAATAAACTCCCAAAACCGGATTGGCAGGCAAAACCGTAAAATAAAGTTTTGCTGCCGCCGCCACACCAATTGTTGTCTGACCGCTTTCTGATTTTGCTACCGGATGGCCCTCTAAATAGGCAAAATATTCGCCCGGCTCGGTTTTTATCGGCAAGTTTAATTTAATTTCTACTTTTTGGGCTTCTCCTGGCTTAAGATGGAATTTTTTAGGAGAAAATTCAAACCAACCTTCTGCCGGCCGCAACTCTTTCTGGTCCTGGTGATAAGAAACTGCCGGCTCGTAATCTCCTTCCTCATCACCAGTATTGACAATCGTTAGCGGCGGCAATTGATAAATTATTCCCGGTCTAAGTTTTTCCTCAACAGTAATTTTTCCTGTTGTTACGCCTACCCCGATTTTTGACCAAACCTTTGGCGGGAAAAGCAGGATTACCAAAACCGGTAGAATTAAACCCCCCAAGATTTTTTTAACCATTTTTTACTCCAATTTTAACTACTGGCAACCGCCTGAACCGTCACTTGTACCGTTGCTTCATCTGTACAGGAAGTTGAAGTTGGCACTCCAATATACAACTGAATCTCAACGGTACCGCTTGTAGTAATGCCAGTATCAAGGGTTGTATAATTAGTAGTCAAGGCGGTATAGTTTGTATCCGGCGAGGTACAGTCGTAATCAGTATCATTGCAAAATTTATGGAAATATTGCTCCGAGCCTTGGGTTGACGCCAATGTCCAAGTACAACCTGTAGCATTAGCCCCTTTAATGTTAAAATCTTCGGTCACATTGCCGGTATTAGTGGCTGTTTGTTTATCGTTGGCTTCAGCCGGTAAAGTGCTTTTTGTTCCGCCGGCAACAATCGTCCCGTAAGCAATACTTCCATCAGAAACGGTAATAGCTACATTTTGAACGGTGACTGTTGCCGTGACTGTTCCTGTATCCGCTGCCTGAACAACACTTAAAACATTTGCCCCTAAAACCAAAAGGCAGATAGTCAAAATGGCAATAAATTTTTTGGGCATCTTTCACCTCCTTCCTTTCC
>Ga0209102_1000094_pt1 | contig 58711 bp, 53 predicted proteins | sample ConPoolayeHmetaG_FD_185483 | JGI IMG/M metagenome (GOLD analysis project Ga0209102, IMG submission 185483) | Hot spring microbial mat communities from California, USA to study Microbial Dark Matter (Phase II) - Cone Pool mat layer H metaG... ... | reverse complement strand
GGCACTCCAGCGATCGGCTTTATCTTTAGGAACTGCTTTCCCTTTTTGGGCTTCTCCTTTTTTTTAAAAGCTAATAACTGACCTCTGGCTGCATTCACATTACCTTTTTCTAATGATTTTTTTGCATTCTTGAGCTTTGCGATGAGACTCTGCTTTATTCCGCTGGGGCTGGCAAGAATGCTAATCATTGTGTCTTGAAAACCGTTTTTTCTCTATCTTCAATGAGTTAACCGCAATTCTCAGTATTCTGGGAGACTATCGATTCTTGATTGGTTATTTTGAAGAGCCCATTATCGTGATCCAAGACCCAAAGTCTTCCATATCTGTCAAAGACAGCTTGATTAAGAAATGCAAATCCAGAAGCCAAAAAAGAAGCGACTCCTCCTTCAGCCGGACCTATGTAAATTTCGCCTTCAGGATTTCCTAAAGGAATAAAAATATCATGGTTAGAAGCAACATCAATACGTCGAATGAATTAATTTAGTTATACTTAAAACCAAGCGTTCATTATCTCGATGGCGGAATTTCATAGCTCCGCATCTCCAGGGAGGAGAAAAATTTTTAATTACTGTGGCATTTTTCTTTGATTCCTTTTGTCTTTGCATAACCGAGTAAGCTATTCAGAATTTCGACGAGACGGTCTGGATCACATGACGATTTTACTTACCTGAGTTTAGACCCTGGAACCGCAGAGGCAATGATACTGCCTCGATTGAAAGAGTTGCCTAGATTTCAGACAGCTATTATTTTGCGGGCGGAGGAGGGGCAGAGCAGGAAATAAATATGGTGAATATGCAAGATGGCACCAAATACCGTGACTTGCGGCGCCCATAGTTGGCACCAATGAAGCGGTTCCAGCTCTTTATGACGACATTGTGGCTAAAAACGGCTAATTTTGGCTAAAAACTGCTAGCAGACAATTTTTGGTTTATTTTGGCTAACCTGTTGAAAACAAAAGAAAAACAGAGGAAAAAAGATGGGGTGAGTGAGGGGACTTGAACCCCCAACCTTCGGATCCACAGTCCGATGCTCTAACCGTTGAGCTACACTCACCGACCAGGTCTTAATTTTCCCACTAAGAGGCCAACCTGTCAAGGTAACCCCTGCTCTCCGAAAAAAGTGGGGGGTTCAGCGCTTTTTTCAGCACGAATATTTATTATTTTTTGCCACAAAGAGCCTTCTGCGAGAAAAATAGGCGGTTTTTATGGAATATTACCTTGGTCTCCTTTTAGAGATTAGAATGAGAACAAGCCCTCTCTCAATTTTAAAACGAATTTATGGCTGTCTTAAAATCCTAAAGCTTCTTGTCTTTAAAAGAAATACAGCCGACATAAATCAATGAATCACCACCCTTTTTGCCTAAGAGTCGGCAACTTCCAGGTTTTAAAGGAAAATAATGATACGAAATAAGTATCATATAGAGAAAGAATTGCTCAGTCTTCTCCTGGTGTTGCCTTTGTCCCCGCCAGTCCCTCTTTTTGGCCCTCAATGAGGTCGAGGACATCGGGCTTATCCCGCCAGCGCTCTTTTACCTTCACGGCCAGCTCAAGAAAAATCTTTGCACCTAACAGCTCTTCGAGTTCGCGGCGGGCCTCAGCCCCAATCTGCTTCAACCTTTGACCGCCATGACCAACTACAATCCCCACCTGGGTTGCCTTTTCGACGAAAATATAAGCCTTAATAAAAATAAGGCCCTGCCTCGCTCGAGCTTTATTTTTTCTATTTTTCGTTCCCAAGGGTTCAGGGCCCGGCGCCATTTCCTCTCTTTTTTTCGACTTCTTAGGTAGCTTTCTATTTTCCTCGTCTACCGTTGCCAAGGTTTTTTCGACTCCAGCGGAATTGGCCCTCTTTTTTTCTCTTAAGGCCAGAAAGTCAGAATCTTCTAACCGCTGACCGCTTGCCCGGTCTTCAATTCTTTCTGTGTAAACCGCTGTCACAAACGGCAATTCATCTTCTACCTGACGCAGTAGCTTCTCGCGGATAATCTCAGCGACCTGAAAGCGGAGCGAGAGTTGCGGCTTCGGCTCAACCGCGGCTGCGGCCTCGGTTTCAGGCAAATAAGCCAAGATCGCCCGCTCCAGACTGTCCAGGTTAATCCCTTTTAAGGCGGAGATGGGGATGATTTCTTTGAAGGGAAACAAATCTTTATAATGAGCAATCAAAGGGAGAATCTTGTCTTTCCTAACAATGTCCACTTTATTAAGGAGAAGAAAGACCGGTCGAGTGGTTTTGGATAAAAGCTGCAAGACAAATCTATCACCTTGACCAAAGGATTGAGTAGCGTCGACGAGCAGGCAGAGAAGGTCGGCTGTCTCCAAGGAGGCGAGGACAAGGTGCATCATTCTCTGGTTAAGTTTATGCAGGGGCCGGTGGATTCCTGGGTTATCGATAAAAATGATTTGTCCCGCAGCGCTTTCTTTTATTCCGAGGATGGTCGTCCTGGTTGTCTGGGGTTTATCCGAAATTATGGCTATTTTCTCTCCCAGCAAAGCGTTTAAAAGAGTGGATTTGCCAACGTTTGGTCGGCCGAGAAGAGCGACCTTTCCCTTTTTCATGAAAAATTAGGCCCGCCCCCTTCGCCAGATTTTTTCTGTTTATCCCCTTTTATTTCGGTCCGGGGCTCTTTTTCGTTCTCATTTTCCTTCTCTTTTTTTATCTTTACCCTAATTACCCGTTTCTGGTCGGCCTCGAGGATTTCAAAACGCCACCCTTTCAGGGTAAAAACTTCTCCTTTCTGGGGCAATCGGCCGAGATGAAAATTGACCAGACCGCTCAAGGTGATATAAGCCTCATCGTCTAAATCGACCGCCAGCCATTTTTCCAGGTTCTCGACTTCAGTTTCTCCCGAAACAATAAACTCTTCAGCGGAGAGCGGGATAATGTGTTCTTCTTCGGTGTCGTATTCGTCTTGGATTTCGCCGACAATTTCTTCCACTAAATCCTCCATTGTTACCAACCCTGCTACCCCCCCATGTTCGTCGACCACGATGGCCATTTTTTGCTTTTTCCTTTGAAATTCCTTAAGGAGCTCAGTCACCTTCATTGATTCAGGCACAAAAGAGACTGGCCGCATTATTTTCTCCACGGTGGCTGTCCTAAGTTCTTCATCGGAATAAGCCAGCAGGTCTTTGACCATGGCCAGGCCTTCGATGTTGTCGATGCGGTCGCGATAAACTGGCACCCGGGAATATTTTTCTTTTAAGATTAACTCCCGCAAGGCCGTTAAAGGCGCGTCTTTTTTGATGCAAACCATATCGACGCGCGGGGTCATGATTTCTCGCACCAAAGTATCCCCAAACTCCACTACACTCCGCAGAAGTGGCCCTTCTTCTTTTTCGATAATCCCTTCTTCTCGGGCTTCGTCGATAAATGTCTCGATTTCTTCCTCGGTGGCTTCCCTGGTTGCTTCCGCCCTTTCAGTTTCTTTCCTCAAAAAATAAGCGGCTGGGCGCCCCAGAAAACTGAGAACTCCGGTCAATGGAAGGAGCATCAGGAAAAATGCCTTGCGGTTTAAGCTATAAACCAGACGGGGCAGGAGCTCAAACCCGAAAACTACCAAGCCAAGAGAAAAAAGTAAGGCCCAAATCGTCCAGAGTCGAAGCCGAGGAAAAAAATAAAACAGACTCAGAAGAAAAGCGACCAGAAAAATCATCCGCCAAACATCAATGGCTGCTCTTAGCTCTCCCATCGAATCAAGAATTTTATCCCTAACTTTCTTTTCGCGGTCTTCTAAAAGCCGGCTAAGAGAAAGCTTCGAGGAGGTAGCGAGGGCCGTGGAAAAAAGAGACAGGCAAAAGGTAAGGACAAAAAGCCCAAGAAGCAACCCAAGCTTAATGGTGAAGGCAGACATAGTGTTATTTAAATTTGAGGTAGCACCTAAGGCGTTCTTCTTCCCGTTTCATTTCTGAGCCATGATTAAAGCCCAAAAGGTGGAGGAAACCGTGAATGATTAAGCGCTCCAGCTCCGTTTCCAGGTTGGCCTTATTTCTACCAGCCCCGGCGTAAGCCTGGGAAACGGAAATAACAATATCGCCCAAATAAAAGCGGCCATCCGCCCCTTTTTCACCCAAAGGAAAACTTAAGACATCCGTTGGCCGGTCCTTATGGCGAAAGCGGCGATTAAGCCGGCGAATAGAGGCCTTAGAGGTAAAGACAAGTGTGACGACGCCGTGGGCGAGCGCATAGAAAGAGAGAAGCTTCATCAGCAGCCAGCGAAAATGGCCGGTTCTGAGCTTGTGGCTATTTTGCTGATTTATTATTTCGACCATGATTTAATCTCCGCGGCTGCCGTCGCCGCCTCTTCTTGCCTTCAAAATCAAAGGAAGGGTATTTGACCCGGGGATGATGAATTGTATCCAAGGTGGTCAGGAAAGAAGCGGCAATTTGCCGTAAGTCTTTCAGGGAGATTTCACATTCGTCGAGCTGCCCATCTTCGATGTAACTCTCGAAGATATCGTTAATCATTCTTTTTAAATTATCCTGATTGGGCGAGCTCAGGCTACGGGAGGCCGCTTCAACCGAGTCGGCCAGCAAAATAATCGCCGCTTCCTTGCTTAACGGGGCAGGCCCGGGATAGCGATAGGTTTCCTCGCCCACGCGGTGCAGTTCGGGGTCGTATTTTTCCTTGGCCTTTTCATAAAAATAACGCACCAAAGAATTGCCATGGTGCTGGGCAATTATTTCTTTTATTTTCTCGGGCAAGCGCAGCTTGCGCGCCAATTCTACCCCGTCTTTGACATGATTGATTATCACCAGGGCGCTGAGTTGGGGCGTTAACTCCTGATGGGCGTCGGGATTGCGGGTGACATTTTCAATAAAATACTCTGGCCGCCTGACCTTGCCAATATCGTGATAAAGAGCTCCCGCTCTCACCAGCAAGGGGTCGACCTTGATGACTTCAGCAGCTTTTTCCGCCAGAGTAGCCACGATGAGAGAATGATGATAAGAGCCGGGAGCTTCTAAAGCCATTTGCCTGAAAATAGGCAAATCAGAGTTTGTAAGCTCGACTAACTTAGCTTGAGTCAAAATGCCGAAGCTGTATTCAAATAACGACAGAAAGAGAAAGGCAAGAGCGCCGCTCATCCAGCCACCGATAAGAGCCATCATTACCAGACCAAGCGGTTCTAAATTCAGCCCCGGAGTTTGTTGGCCGAGAAAGATAATAAGCGCGAGAAGGACGTTTACCGGTCCGACCATGAGAGCCCCGGCTCTTAGGGTAGAAGTTCGGCTGCGGCGGCCGTAGAATTTGATTCCGTAGATGGCAGCTAAACTGCCAATAAAAGCGTAGACCATCAGATAAAAGTCCCCTTGCAGGAGAAAGCCAGCAAGGAGACTATTAACGATGGCCAGGATGAGCGCCAGATGATTAATGGTAAGAAAGGCGACAATAAGCGTCCCCACCTGGAGTGGAAGAGCGTAATAATACGAGCGCACCTCGGCCAAAAACGACCAGCGGGCGTGTTCGCTAAAAATAGTTGCTAGGTAAAGCGATAGCTTGCCTAAGATTAAACCAAGAAGGAGTAGGCTACCTATTAGAAGAAAGCGGTTGAAAGCCAATTCAGCCGGGAAGAGACTCTTAAGATAGAACCAGACGGTTAATAGAAGCAGGCTGAAAAATAGAAAATGGGCCAGGAAATTTTTCACCCAGCCAGAACGTAGTTCAAGATTCTGGTTAACGATTGAAATTAATTTAATCATCTCAGCGGAGGCCTCGTCGCCTTTCCTGATAATAACTTTCCCCTTTTTAATCCGGTAAAAAACAGTTTCCACCCGCGCTCTGGCTTCTTCCACCCGCCTTGTGGTTTCTACTCGATTAAAGTTAAGGTTGGGTAAAAGAAAGGAAGCTCCCAAATCAATAAGTAACTGACGGCTTCGCGCCGGGACAGAGGCCCTTTCCAGTTCTGAAGTTAAGAGTTGCCGCGCCTCCTTTAGGTCTAAGACATCCTGAAGACGAACGATTTTTTCGGGTTGGGTTTCTTGACTGATAACAAAACCTCGCACGTCTTCGCCTCGCAGAAAAAGGGCTTTGGACCGAAGAACACCCCTCTCGAAGACCCGACTCAAAGCCTGGCTCAGAGCGATTTCCATCTCGGGGCTAAAACCTGTCTTGCGCCAGGCCTCTAATTCTTGGCGGTCAAGTTCCACCCCGGTTTTTTGCGCCAGAATCGAGGCAAACTCAGCGGCGGGCAGCGCTGTTTGCGCCGGGGTTTTGGCCCAATCTCGACCGAGAGCAAAAAACATCCTGATTTTGTCTTCGGTGTTTAAGAAGACATTCAGGTCAAGAGAATAAACCGGCAGGACAGCCGCCTCTGCTTCCTGGCGTCTTTTCTGAGTCGTTTCTGTATCCTCGATGGTCAAGTCAAGCGGCGAAACGATGTCGCTCGGAGCAATATCACCCGGCTTCAAGAGAGGTAAAGTCCGAGTCGGGGTGTAAGAGAGAAAATAGGCGATGACGAAAACAAAGAAGAGAAGGAAAATAAAGGGTTTGTTCAGGAATTTTAAACCAAGCCGGGCGGCCGGCTTTTTTGGCGGCAGGAATTCACCCTGCCCAACCCCGGTTTTTGGCGGCCGTAAAGCCCAGGATTTTTTAAAAAGTTTAAGCCGCTTTAGGGAAAAAAAGCTCATAAATTATTCTTTATTATTCTTGGCGTCGGCCTGCTGATAGGCCAGGATGATTTTCTGAACCAGTGGATGACGGACGACGTCTTTTTCGTTGAAATAAACAAAGGCGATTTCCTTAATCGAAGCGAGGATTTTAATGGCTTGAAGCACGCCCGATTTTTCCGGCTGGGGAAGGTCAATTTGAGTAATATCGGCGGTCACGACCACCTTAGAATCAAAGCCTGACCGCGTCAGTAACATTTTCATCTGTTCCTTGGTTGTATTTTGCGCCTCATCCAAGATAATGAAAGAACTGTTGAGAGTTCGGCCCCTCATATAGGCCAGAGGCGCAATCTCAATGATGCCCCTCTCGATCAGGCGATTAGCCTGGTCGGCTTGAACTAAATCAAAAAGAGCGTCATAAAGGGGGCGGAGATAAGGGTTTATTTTTTGATAAATATCGCCGGGAAGAAAGCCGAGCCGCTCGCCGGCTTCAACCGCTGGCCGCGTTAAGACGATACGCTGAACCAGCTTATCCTGGAAATAGCTAAGAGCCATGGCCATGGCTAAATAGGTCTTACCGGTGCCTGCCGGACCTATGCCAAAGACAAGGTCGTAATTCTTGATCGCCTGAATATAAGCCTGCTGATTGAGACTCTTGGGACTAACCGATTTTCGCGAGAGAGTTAAGGATTCAGAGGGAAAGTAATTTTCCAATGGTTCTTCTTGACCTCCTTCTAAAAGGTCGAGGGCGATGTGAAAATCTTCTTCCCGTAAAGAAAGCCCTTTTTCTTCGAGTTCGGCCATCTTTTCAAAATAAAATTTGGCAAAGGCCACTTTTTTCGGGTCGCCGTTGAGAATAAGGTCGTCCCCCCGGATGGAGAGACTGACTCCCAATCGGCCTTCCAGTTTCCTCAGGTTCTTATCCAGGACGCCGGCGAACCGGGTTTTGCGGATATAAGGATGCGAGACCTTCTCCATCTCAGCGGCGGGGGCTAAACCTCCTGGTTGATAATAATAAGGCCATTTTCTTCTTAATCAAGATTAAACCATTAACCATGGCTCCTTGTCAAGCTAAGGGAGGAGAAGCAGACAAACCACGGTTGCGAAGCTCTATGAAGGCCTTCTTAGCCCAAACCGGGCGAAGCCGGCGGACCCAAGGCCTTTCGCCTAAAAAATTAGCTGCTTCCGCGGCCTCTTGGCTCTTTGTCTTTGGGAGCCTGCGAGCTTGAAAAAAGCGGCTGGCTAAGATATAAAAGGCTGTTAATGAAGAAGCGAGAGCCAAGGGCTCCCGCTAAGGAGTTTGGCGATGGAAAAAGAGTTTATGAATATCTCGATTCCTACCTCCCTTTACCACAAGATTGAAGAGCTGATTAAGGGGACAGAATACAGCTCAGTTTCTTCCTACGTGACTAAGGTCTTGAGGGAAAAACTCTCCCAGGAGGAAAAACCGGCTGAGGTTTTCTCCCCTGAGGACGAGGAAAAAATCAAGGAGAGGTTGAAAGCTTTGGGCTATATCGATTGAAGTTTTCAGTTTGTGACCCAGGTTTAAGGAGAAAGGCATGATTCCTCCCCATGGTGGCACGCTTATCGAAAGAGTTATGAGCGAAGAAGAAAAGGCTGAGGCTCTGGCCAAAACGGCCTTCCTTCCCTCCTTACGCCTCGACGAAGAGAAAGTTTCCGATGTCGAAAACTTGGCCCGGGGAATTTATAGCCCCTTGGATGGTTTTATGGGGTCCAAAGATTTCCATCATGTCCTTAACCAGATGCGGCTGAGCAACGATTTACCCTGGACTATTCCGATTGTTCTGGATGTGGCCGAAGAGGAAGCCGCTAAGTTCAAAGAGGGTGAGGAGATTTTGCTCCAAGACGAAGATGGTCAGCCCGTCGCTTTGTTTCATCTTCAGGAGAAATATCGATATGACCGCGGGGCCTTGGCCGAGAAAGTTTTTTTAACTACCGACCCCGGTCATCCCGGAGTGGCTCGGGTCAAAGGAATGGGCCCGGTTCTTTTAGCGGGACCAGTTGACCTGATTGCCGCGGCGCCCACGCCCTTTGACCGGTATAAGCTTTCGCCCAAGGAAACCCGGTTTCTCTTTCGAGAAAAGGGATGGCGGACGGTGGTCGGTTTTCAGACCAGAAACACTCCCCATATCGGTCACGAATATGTTCAGAAAACAGCCCTGACTTTTGTCGACGGGATCTTTATTAACCCCGTTATCGGCAAGAAAAAAAAGGGCGATTTCCGGGATGAAGTCATCTTAGCTGCCTACGAAGAGCTCATAAGGCACTATTATCTAAGAGAAAGGGCGGTAATGGCCATTCTCCAGATGGAGATGCGTTATGCCGGGCCGCGAGAGGCTATCCATCACGCGATTATCCGCAAGAATTTCGGTTGTACCCACATCATCATTGGCCGCGACCATGCCGGCGTAGGCCGTTATTATCCTCCTTATGCTGCCCAGGATATTTTTGATGAGTTCCCCGACTTGGGGATTGTCCCGCTTTTCTTTAAAGCCTTCTATTATTGTCGGCGCTGTCAATCGGTGGTCAATGAGAAGACCTGCCCTCACCCTCCATCTGAACATCTTGATTTTAGCGGCACCAAGATTAGAGAGATGCTGCTTAGCGGTCAGGTTCCTCCAGAAGAATTGATGCGGCCAGAAGTGGCTCGAGTCATCATGTCTTTTGAACATCCCTTTAACGAATAAAGCTAATAATGGTTGTCGCGACCGAAGCAGGCGCATCAGCTTTGAGCTAAGTGAAAGGAGAATAATGAAGCGCAAAGTTTTGGTTTGTGGCTTGGATTCCGCTCCCAGGGAGATTGTTTTTGGTCAGAAAAAGTTATTGCCAAATATCTCTTTTCTTTTGGAGCATGGTCTTTACGGTAATCTTCGTAGCTGTGACCCACCGATTACTATTCCTGCCTGGATGGTGATGATGACCGGCCAGGACCCGGGAAAGCTCGGCCTTTATGGCTTTCGCCACCGGAAAGGCTATTCTTATAAAGACCTGTGGATTGCCACTTCCCAGTCGATTCACGAAAAGACAGTCTGGGATTATGTTGGCGAAGCGGGAGGAGAAAGCTGCGTGATTTCTGTTCCTCCCACCTATCCCCCCCGACCGCTCCGGGGTAATCTAATTTCCTGTTTCATCACTCCTGACGAAGGTAAAGAATATACCTATCCTCCTTCGCTTAAAAGCGAGATTGAACATCGCTTTTCTTCCTATATTTTCGACGTAGAATTCCGGACAGACGATAAAGAGGCCCTGCTGGAAGGAATCTATAGGATGACAAAGAAGCGGTTCGAAGTGATGAAATATCTAATTACTCAGAAGCCGTGGGATTTTTTCATGTTTGTGGAAATCGGGGTTGACCGCATTCAACATGGTTTCTGGAAATACATGGACCGCCACCATCATCTCTATCAGCCAGGCAATCCTTATGAAACGGTTATCTTGGATTATTATCGCTACTTAGATAAAGAAATCGGCTCTTTACTCGATTTGGCCGGCCGAGACACGGTTGTCCTCGTTGTTTCTGACCATGGGGCAAAAAGGATGAAAGGCGCTTTTTGTATAAACGAATGGCTAATAGAAGAAGGGCTCCTCAGCGTTAAGAACAAGCCTTCTCAGCCAACCAGCTTAGAAAAAGTCGAGGTCGACTGGGCTAAGACCAAAGCCTGGGCTTGGGGAGGTTACTACGCTCGGGTTTTTCTTAACGTGGAAGGCCGGGAGCCGCAGGGTATTATCCCGGCTGAGGACTACGAGAAGGAGCGACAAGAACTTATCGACCGCCTTTTAAAAATTAAAGGTCCGCAGGGCGAAAGTTGGGCGACGCGCCTCATTATTCCCCAAGAACATTTCTCGGTGCTCAACGGAGAATACCCTGACCTGATGGTTTATTTTGATGACCTTTACTGGAGGTCGGCGGGAACTCTTGGCCACTCTCAGCCCTACCTTTTGGAGAATGATACTGGTCCCGACGATGCGGTTCATGCTCAGGAGGGGATTTATATTCTCTATGACCCGCAGACCGCCTGGAGGGGCGAGAAAAATGCTGATATCTTGGATATAGCGCCAACTTTGCTGGCGGTCCTTGGTTTACCCATACCAAGGGAGATGTGGGGTAAGGTTATTTTTGGATGAAAAAGGCTCCAGAAGCTCCTTTAGGGAGCGCGGCTTAACATAAATTAATTATTCTTAATTCGGCGTTGAGGCCTAAGCATCTTGAAAAGAGCAGGGAAATTAAGGCTGAAAAAGGCCGGTAAAGAAGTTTCTTAACGGAGCTTTAACTGGCCTAACTAATAATTCGATTGCCGAGGGGGTTGAAAGACGATAAGGGAGAAAAAAGAATTAAAAAGAGAAGGCAAGACAAAAAGTTTACAGCGGGGAGGTTCAAAGAGATGACGAGCCATAAACCTCGAGAGACAAAAGGGGTGACTGTCTGGTTTACGGGTCTTCCTTGTTCGGGGAAATCGGCGATTGCTGACCGTCTGGCAGAAATCTTGCGCTCTAAGGGCTACAAAGTGGAAAGGCTTGACGGCGACATTGTTCGTCAGAGTCTGACCCGCGATTTGGGCTTTTCGCGGGAAGACCGTAACGAAAACATTCGTCGGGTAACCTTTGTGGCCAAACTTTTAACCAGAAACGGCGTGATCGTCCTGACCTCTTTCATTTCTCCTTACCGGGATATTCGCGGCTATGCCCGTCAAGAGATTGGAGAATTCATCGAGGTTTATACCAAATGTCCCTTGGAGGTTTGCATTCAGAGGGATGTCAAGGGTATGTACCAGAAGGCCTTGCGGGGTGAAATCAAGGAATTTACGGGGATTTCGGACCCTTACGAAGAGCCTCTTAACCCCGAATTAATCCTGGAAACAGATAAGGAAGCCCTGGAGCAAAGCGTGGCGAAGGTCTTGGCAAAATTAAAAGAGCTGGGCTATATTGATAAAATTATTTAAGGAAGATTTAGACTAAGAGGCAGGATGAGCTCGTACCTAATCAGCGGAGGGGCAGGTTTTATTGGTTCCCATTTAGTCGAAAGATTAGTCAACCAGGGGGAGATGGTCCGTGTCCTGGATAACTTTTTAACCGGCAAAAGGGAAAACATAGCGGCTTTTTTACAGCAAATTGAACTTATCGAGGGCGATATCCGGGACCCGGAGACTTGCCGTCGCGCCTGTCAGGGAGTTGATTACGTCCTCCATCAAGCCGCCCTCCCTTCCGTTGCCCGGTCGGTCGAAGACCCGCAAACTACTAACGGAATCAACATAACCGGCACCCTTAATCTGCTCCTCGCTGCCCGGGAGACGAAGGTGAAGCGCTTTGTCTTTGCCTCTTCTTCCTCGGTTTATGGTGATGATGACTCCTTGCCCAAAAGAGAAGGCGAGGAAGGCCGGCCTCTTTCTCCTTATGCTGTCAGTAAAATTGCTGGCGAACATTACTGTCGTCTTTTCTTTCAGCTCTATGGGTTGAGCACGGTGTGCCTCCGCTATTTTAATGTTTTTGGCCCCCGTCAAGACCCTTTTTCTCAGTATGCGGCGGTTATTCCTAACTTTATCTTTCGCCTGCTGCAGGGGGAAAGGCCCATAATTTTTGGTGACGGCGAACAGTCCCGTGATTTTACCTACGTAGCTAATGTAGTTGAGGCCAATCTATTAGCAGCGACCGCTTCGACTGAAGTCTCGGGCGAAGTCCTGAATATCGCCTGCGGGGAGAGTATATCCGTCAATGCTTTAGCCGCAGGAATAAATCAGATTCTGGGCACTGACCTAAGGCCAATCTATTCTGGGCCGCGGCCCGGAGATATTCGGCATTCTCAGGCTGATATTTCTCGAGCCAGAAAAATCCTCGGCTATCAACCTCGCCATAGCTTTTGGCAGGGTCTGGAAGAAACTATTCACTGGTTTCGCGAAGGGAGGGGACGATGAAGCCCAAGGTCAAAGTGTGTATTGACAGGATAAAAAAAAGAGAGGCCAAAATCGGGATTATCGGGATGGGATACGTCGGTCTGCCCTTGGTAAAAACCTTTTTGAAAAACGGTTTCGAGGTAACCGGTTTTGATATCGACCCGGTAAAAGTGGCAAAGCTCAACCAAGGTCAGAGTTATATTCTTCATGTCAGCGCTGAGGAGCTAAAGAATTATTTGGCGCAGGGCCGATTTCGGGCGACTACGGATTTTTCGCAATTAGCTCAGATGGAGGCGATTCTGATTTGTGTGCCAACGCCTCTTGATGCCCACCGCAACCCCGACCTTTCCTTTGTCCTCAAAACAACCGAGACTATCGCTAATTACTTGCGGCCAGGTCAGTTAGTGGTCCTGGAAAGTACCACCTATCCAGGAACAACCGATGAGGTCATGCTGCCTATTTTAGAAAGAACCGGGCTTAAAGTGGGGCGAGATTTCTTCTTAGCCTATTCTCCAGAACGGGAAAACCCGGGAGATAGTAACTATTCCACAGAAAAGATTCCTAAGGTCGTCGGCGGGGTGACTCAAAATTGTCTCCAGGTGGCCAAAACACTTTATGCTGAAGTTGTTGTCCGAACGGTTCCTGTTTCATCCGCTAAAGTGGCGGAAGCCACGAAGCTTTTGGAAAACATCTTTCGCTCGGTTAATATTGCCATGGTGAATGAGATGAAGATGATTTTTGACCGCCTGGGTATAGATATCTGGGAGGTTATTGCCGCTGCCTCCACTAAACCCTTTGGTTTTATGCCGTTTTATCCTGGTCCCGGCTATGGTGGCCATTGCATTCCCGTCGACCCCTTTTATCTTACCTGGAAAGCCAAGGAAGTGGATTACCCGACCAAATTCATCGAGTTGGCGGGCGAGATTAACACCCAGATGCCCTATTATGTGGTTCAGAAAACGATTGAGGCTCTCAACGAACGGGGTAAAGCAGTCACCGGGGCTAAAATTTTAGTCTTGGGAATTGCCTATAAAAAAGACGTTGACGACCAGAGAGAAAGCCCATCCCTGAAAATCATCAGCCTTTTCCAGCAGAAGGGCGCTCAGGTGAGCTACCACGACCCCTATGTTCCTCGTTCCTTCGGCCATCGGGAGTATCCGGGGCTGGATTTGCGTTCAGTGGCTCTCACCGCCCGTCGCCTTCACCAGATGGATGCTGTAGTTATTGCCACTGACCATTCGGTTTTTGATTACGAGTGGATAGTTAAAAACAGCCAGTTAATAATTGATACCCGTAACGCTATTAAGAAAAAAAGAAAAAACGTCATCAAGGCTTAAGGAGCTAAAATGAAAATAGGAATAATCGGGACAGGCTATGTTGGTTTGGTGACCGCGGTAGGCTTAGCTGAATTGGGCCATTCGGTTATCGCTACGGATAAAGATAAAGAAAAAATCGCCAAACTCCAGCAGGGAATAATGCCGATATACGAACCAGGACTGGAGGAACTTTACGAAAAAACCAGGGCTAAGCAGCTAATTGCCTTTTCCGCCGACCTGAACGAGACCATCCAAACCTCAGACGTCATTTTCGTCTGCGTTGGTACACCGCCCACGGCTGAGGGAGCAGCCGACATGTCCCAGATAGAAGAAGTCGCCCGGCGAATTGCGGAGAATTTGAATGCTTATAAGTTAATTGTCGAAAAAAGCACGGTGCCAGTGAAGACCTCTTCTTGGATCAAACGGACGATCAATCTTTATAAAAAGAGCGAAGCCGTTTTTGATATTGCCTCTAACCCTGAGTTTCTTCGCGAAGGTTCAGCCGTCCATGATTTTCTTAACCCCGACAGGATTATCATCGGCGTTGAGACTGACCGAGCTCGCGATATTTTGTTCCAAATTTATGAGCGTTTCCGAGAGAGGATTATAGTAACCAATATTGACACGGCAGAGCTAATTAAACATGCCTCAAACTCGTTTCTGGCCTTAAAAATTTCCTTTATTAACCTCATGGCCAACATCTGTGAAAAGACCGAGGCGGATATCGAGCAGGTGGCCTTGGGCATGGGGCTCGACCCGCGGATTGGCCGAGAATTCTTGCGGGCTGGAGTCGGTTACGGTGGCTCTTGTTTTCCCAAGGATATCAAGGCGTTGGTCAGGATTGGAGAAGAACTGGGCGTGGAAATGGGTTTGCTCCGGGAAGCAGATAAGGTCAACGAAGACCGAGTTCGGCTCTTTCTCGAGAAGATAAAACGGGCCCTTTGGATTTTAAAGGACAAAAAGGTTGCTGTCCTCGGTCTATCTTTCAAGCCCAATACGGACGATATTCGCGAAGCGCCGAGTCTCAAGATAATCCGGGAGTTGAGGCAACAGGAGGCGCTGGTAAATTTGTATGACCCTAAGGCGATGGTCAACATGAAGGAGGTTTGGCCCGAAGACCCGCCGCGGGTAGTCTATTATTCCAGCCCTTATGAGGCCGTGCGAGGGGCTAATGCCCTTGTTTTTTTAACTGAATGGGAGGAGTTTCGGCAGTTAGAGTTGAGGCGAGTTAAGGAATTGATGGTTAACCCGATTATCGTCGACGGACGGAATCTTTTCACCCCTGAGAAGGTAAGGCAGCTTGGCTTTGAATATTATTCAATCGGCCGCCGCTAAAGCTGAGTAATTGCTTTCTTGCCGCCTTACTTCTTTCAGGTTTTTGACGCCGTTCTTTCTTCGTGCTTATTCGTGCCTCTGGGTCTCGGCTTGTTTTTAGGGGAGAAAGTCTTGAACCAGTCAACCTCGTCTTAGCCTTCCCCTTTGCCCAGGTTTAGAAAAATTAGGTAAATATGGAAGGCGGCACCTTTTTTAACCTGTAACCTATTTTTAGGGCTGGTTTGAGCACCAGGTTCGCGATGGCAAAACCGACCAGGCATGGTTTCAAAGAAAGAGAATAAAAGGGTTTCTGGGCAGCCATTATAGATTTTTTTTATAGTTTTAATTAATGTTATATTGTTTTGACCAAATTGCCAGCCAAAGTTGTCGGCATTTTTTAGAAAGAAGGCAACTCGATGAAGATTCTGGTGACTGGAGCCAAAGGTTTGCTCGGCACTAATCTTGTGCCCGTTCTGAATTCTTCGGGTCATGAGGTTGTGGCCACCGATATCGAGGAGCTGGACATAACCGACACCGATAAAGTAATCGCTGCGGTGGCGGCGGAAAGACCAGAAGTAATAATCAATTGCGCCGCCTACACCCAGGTGGACAGAGCGGAGGAAGAAAGAGACCTGGCTTTTCTTATAAATGGTTTTGGAGTTCAGAATTTGGCTCTCGCCTGCGGTATTTATGACGTGCTCTTGGTTCATCTCAGCACGGATTATGTCTTTAACGGAGAAAAAAGCACTGCCTATACCCCTTTTGACACTCCTGAGCCGATTAACGCCTATGGCTGGTCAAAGCTCCGCGGTGAGGAATGTTTGCAGCAAATCGGCTCACGCTATTTTCTGCTGCGAACCAGCTGGCTTTATGGACGGGGCGGGGCTAACTTCGTTGACAGCATTTTGAGGCTCGCCTCCAACCAGAAAGCAATAAAGGTGGTGACAGACCAGCGGGGCTCGCCTACCTGGGCGGTTGATTTGGCTAATTTCATAAATAAAATTATCAGCAGCAACAAATATGGTCTCTATCATGTCAGCGACGAAACCTACGGCGGAATTACCTGGTTCGACTTTGCCCAGGAAATTGTCAAACTGGCGGGTTTGTCGACGGAAGTCATCCCAATAACCAGCGAAGAATTACCTCGTCCCGCGGCCAGACCCAAAAACTCGGTCCTCGATTTAAGCTGGACGAAGATAGCTTTTGACCTGAATTTCCCCGATTGGCGAGAATCATTGCGGAACTATCTTAAGGAAAAAGGCCTGGTCTAAAATTTATCAACTACGTTAAGCTCGTTAACTTGGTAAGCGGGAAAAATTTTGGTTCCAAGAAATCAGTTAAAAATCAGCGACACCTCACCTTTTTACCTAATTCTTATGCACTTTAAACCGGCCTCTTTACTGTCCAAAGAATGGGGAGCACCTCAAGGTTGTCACCTTTTTTTAATTTTTTTTAAACCCATTTTTATAAGGGGTCGCCTATTTTAGGTAAATATGTAAGCTGTCACTTATTTTTAAAAAGCTGGTTGGGGTTTAGTGGCGTTCTTAAGGCTTGATTTAGCGGACTATAATCTTAAAGTGACCCCCGATTAAGTCAGTGGAAATAGCTACATACGTGTCATCGCCAATATGTTCTAAGCGGAAGGCCTGGGGCTGGCCGTTTAGGGTTAATTCGGGCTGGCGCTCCTTTCCCCATGGCCAGAGGATTTTAACTTCAGCTAACCGCTGGTCATTACTATTAACAGATAATTCAATTTCGCCGCCTTCTCGGTTGCCCTGATATTCATACGCATAAAAACGGCCGCTGGCGGGAAGATAAACCTGCACCTTAGCTTTCCCCCAGCCTATCCGCGGGACGATTTTAGGAAGCGGTTCATCTATTTTTAAGCCTAAGAATCCTTCATAAAGGGCTAAAGCCACGGCGCCAGCACTCCCGGCATAATTTTCGCTTCCTCGACCAGCCCCTTGCAAGGTGTCCCACTCATAAAAGCTGCCTCTTTCAAGGTTTTTTTGAGCCACCTCCAGCAGGCAGCGAGTGGCTTCGCGGCTAAAGCCGTTTTCATACATGGCGGCAATCATCCGGCCACCGAACCAATCCCACTGTCCGCCGTTCTGATATTCATAGGGGTCATCCATCATCGGATGCTGAAAAAAGCCTTGAGGATAGCAGGGAAGAAGACAACCACTGATGGTGGAAACCCCAAAGGCTTGCTGGCGACGAAGAACTTCTTTAATGATGCTTCTCGCCTGTTCATTTTGAGCTAATCCGGCTACAATGGCTTGAGTGTTGCCGCCAAGAGCCAGCAGGTCATCTTCATTAAAATCGTGGGTCGAGCCGTCAATATGTTTATGGACGCGGTAAAACCCTCGCTCTTTCTGCCAGAGAAGCTCGTGGGCTTTGGCTTTGACCTGAGACGCTCTCTCCTGCCAAAAAGCTGCTTTATCTGCTTCGCCTAAAATTAGCCAGAGAGACGCCAGGTCAAGAGCGGCCTGATAAAACATGCTCTGGTCATAGATATCAACTGTCCATAAAGTTTGGGCATCAGCATAAATTGCTTTCTGGTCTGGCTCACCTGTTTCTACGTCTCCCCAGTCAGCAGTGTGAGCGCCGCTGATCAGACCAGAAGCCGGGTCAGTTCTCTGCTCTCTAAGGTAAAGAAGGGCTTGCTGGAGGCGGTCAATCAGCCTTGCTTGACCTATTTTCTTTTGGAGCCAAAGAGACCCCTTTGGTTCACCTAAAATACGGACGACGGCGGCCGCGGCCTGGACGGCCGAAGCTTCCTGGTCAGATTCTGTCGTGTTCTTGTCAGTCCGACCGGAAGCGTCTACCCAATCAGGAAGTGAGCCAGAAGCCTCCTGATAAGATAGAATTTCCTCTAACCAGGTTTGCAAGAATCCTAAGGGATAATAGAAACGCGAGGCAGGAATAATCGTAGCTGAATCCCTCACCCAAACCTGGGGGTAACCAGAGCCAGCCATAAAACCCATAACCTCCCCGCTTTTCCCCTTAAACTTCACTTCAGCGTGCTTTAGTGTCAGGCGTATTAGGCGTTGTAGTCGGTTAAATTCTGGAATGTCGGTTTGAATAAGGGTAAAAGGAGATTCTTTTAAGCTTGGCGAGTGACCATCCTCGGGGAATCGGGCTCGCCTAATTTCCAGCGGCCAAAAGAGAGTTTGGCTGCCATAATCTTTAAACCAGGCCTTTCCTTCCAGCACAAGGTCAAACTCGAGAAAATAGACGCCTGGTTCAAGCGGAGCAATCAAACGAACCGGCACTATCGCCTTTTGTCCCGGTCTAATCTCCTCGGAGAAGGGATAACGAGGGTTGTCATAGCGCCGAAGTTGTTTTTTGGCGTCCAGGAGATGATAAGAAAGGAAACAGGGGGTCTGGGTGTTAGTTGTCCGCCAACTGCGACGACCAGAATTGACCAAGGATAAGTTTAAGCTGATTATTTCTCCCTCTTCAGCGGTAATCAATTTTACCGGCGAGACCCAACGACAGGAGTAATCAAGGCTGGCCACCGGGAGTTTATTTTTCTCCTTGATTTTCTCCCGCTGGCAGGAAGCGATGATCAATAAAGAGAGAAGGCTGATAAAAAGAAAAGAGCAAAGATTTGGCCGCCACATCGTCGTTCTCGGCCTCCCTTTCTCAGAGGCATTATAATCTGCAGTATTTCTAACCTAAGCCCCTAAGCCAAGATTAACATATTCGCGGCAAGAGTTCAGTGGTTAACGGTTCGAGAAGCCGCAGCCCGCCTGTCTTTGTTTTAAGAATAAGCTCACCCGGACGGCCCACCCCGCCCCCAATCCGACCGATAATCTCTGCCTGCTTACCCAAAGGATTTTGCTTTATAAAAGCAAGCATTGCTTCTGCCTGGTCGGCTGGGGCTAAAATCACGGCTCTTCCCTCGCAAGCCAAATAGAGCGGGTCAATCCCGAGAAGCTCGGCCGCGGCCTGAACAGGAGGAGATAGGGGTATTTTCTTTTCTTCAATTAACACCGCACAGGGCAATTTCTCGGCTAATTCACAGAGAATGGTAGCTAAGCCCCCGCGGGTAATGTCTCTCATCCATTTCGCCCCGTTTTCCCAGAGAGGGAGAAGGAAAGTTAAGGGGGCACAGTCACTTTCGACCGCGGCTTCAAGCCCGAAATCCCCTCTGGCGAGAAGGATGGCCAAGCTATGGTCACCAACTGGCCCGGTGATTATAAGAGAATCATCGGGAGAAACACGACTCAGGTCAGGACGGCCGATGACGCGGCCAATTCCAGAAGTATTGATATAAATTTTGTCCGCCTGGCCGCGGGGCACCACTTTTGTATCCCCAGTAACCACTTGAACTCCCGCTTTAATCGCGGCCTCTTGAATCGACTGGAGAACAAGTTTTAAATCGTCCCAGGGAAGACCCTCCTCTAAGATTAAAGCCAGAGAGATAAACTCGGGCTTGGCTCCGGAGACGACCAAGTCGTTTACTGTTCCGTTGACGGCTAAGGTGCCAATATTGCCGCCAGGGAAGAAAATCGGGTCGATGACATAGCTGTCAGTGGTGAAGGCAATTTCTCCAGGAAGATGAGTGGCATCGAGGAGCTCCCTGAGCCGAGGATTGGCAAAGGTAGGCACGATGATTTGGCCAATGAAATCTCGCATTGATTGGCCGCCGCTGCCCAGTTCTAAACTGATTCGGTCTTTCAACGTTTCCGCCTGGTTTGATGGTATTTAAAATGAATCAGGCAAGCGCCTTCATAAGAAACCATGCATGGCCCATAAGGGCTTTCCGGTCGACAGGTTTGACCAAAGAGCGGGCATTCGGACGGCGCCAGCACCCCCCGCAGCACTTCGCCGCAACGGCAGGCAGAATTGGTCGCGCCTTGATTAAAATTAACGTGGAGAGAAAAGCGTTGCCGGGCTTCAAAGTCCTGGTATTCTGGTCTAAGGCCGAGGCCGCTTCGAGGGATAAGGCCGAGGCCGCGCCAAAAAGCATCTTGTTTTTCAAAGACTTCAGCCATAATTTTTTGAGCCTTGGGGTTACCTTGAGCCGTTACGGCCCGCCTGTATTCAATCGCTACCTCTGGATGTCCGGCCTGAATTTGGTCGAGGATAGAAAGAATGGCCAGGAGGATGTCATTGGGCTCAAAACCAGTGATGGCTCCCGGAAGGCCGAACTCTTCCGCCACAAACTGATACGGCTCTGACCCGATAATCGTGCTTACATGGCCGGGATAAAGGAACCCGTCTAAGGCGACTTCGCCTGTTTCCAGGATGACTCGAAGCGGCGGAGGTATAAGCCATAGGGCAGCCAAGAGCGAAAAATTCTTTAAGCCCCTAATTCTGGCTTCTTTTACCGTGAGAGCGATGGAAGGGATGGTAGTTTCAAACCCGGCGCCAAAAAAAATGACCTCCTTGGTTGGGTAGCGGCTGGCCAAGTCAAGAGCTTCGAGCGGCGAATAAACAATTTTTAGGCTCGAGCTAGACGCGGGAATGGCATTCTGGAGAGAACCGGCTGCAGTCGGCACGCGAGTCATATCCCCGAAGGAAGCAACAATGGTCTCGGGCCGTTTGGTTAACAAATCGATTATTAATTCATGATATTCATCGGGAGTGATACAAACCGGACAACCTGGTCCAGAAATCAGGTTTATGCCCGCTTCCTCCAGCAGGGGATGGAGACCATAGCGGTAAACGGTCATGGTGTGGGTGCCGCAAACTTCCATGATCCTGAAGCCTCGACCCAGGCGGGAAGTTTTGGCCTTGATTAGTTTAAGTAAAGCTGAAGTTATGGATTCCTGGCGGAGCTCGTCCATGATTTTGGCGTCAGGGCTCGGTTCTTTCGTAACTCGCTATTTCTCGAAGCAGCGCCAGAGTTTCCTGGGCTTCAGCTTCATCGAGACGGGAAATAGCGAAGCCGGCGTGGATAATGACCCAATCGCCAACTTTAACTTCTTCCAGCAAACTCAGATTGACACGCACCTTCGTCCCCAAATATTCGGCTTTGCCCAGGCCACCTTGTTCAACGGCTGTTACTTTGGCAGGAATTCCTAAACACATTGGCTAATCATTATATCAGAAAATAGAGGAAAAAAGAAAAGTGGACATATCTCTCTTGGCTTGGAATCGGAAGGGCTGGGTAGTTATATTGTTCACGATTTATTTCCGAAGGAGGAGTTTTTCAGCCAGCCGCCTTTTTGACAAGCTCCGGCTCGCTCCCTATAATGAGCCTATGACGGAAAAGTTCAAAGGCTGGGTTAAGCCTGGAAGTGAGGAGGAAGCGCTGCTTCGCCAAGTTGACTTTGCTCGTCTCCCGCGCCACATCGCCATAATTATGGATGGAAACGGCCGTTGGGCTCAAAAGCGCCATCTTCCCCGGATAGAAGGTCACAGAGCTGGTTCTAAGGCGGTTCAGGAGGCAGTGGAGTCTTGCGCCAGACTGGGCATAAAATACTTAACCCTATACGCTTTTTCCAAGGAGAACTGGAAAAGGCCGGCTTCTGAAGTGGCCATGCTCTGGGACCTGCTCTATGATTATTTGAAGCGGGAAGATAAAGTTTTGGTTAAAAATAAGCTCCGGCTGATGGTTATAGGCCAGCGAGAGGGAATTCCGACCAAAGTCCGGCAGGAGCTGGAGAGAGTGGAAGCCTTGACGCGTCCTTTTGAGGAGATGGTCATTATTCTGGCCCTGAATTATGGCGGCCGGGCGGAAATCGTCGATGCGGTGAAGAAGATTGTTACCGAAGGCAAACTTAAAGGCGGAGAAATCGACGAAGTGACTTTTTCTCGTTATCTCTATACTGCCGGCATTCCTGACCCGGACCTTTTGATCCGAACGAGTGGCGAGCTGAGAATTTCTAACTTTCTTCTTTGGCAGGTGGCCTATGCTGAAATCTGGATTACTCCCGATTATTGGCCTGATTTCCGGCGGAAACATCTCCTCCAGGCTATAGTCGATTATCAAAAGAGAGAAAGGAGGTTTGGCGCTGTCGTCAGGTTTGCCCCTCCCAATTAAAAATAGAAGTCGTTATTTTTTTTCTTGGCGGTAATAGTCGATGGGCTTAAAGGAACGGACATCTACGGCTATTGTCTTGCTGTTAGTAATCTTGGCTCTGGTTCAATGGGCTCCCCGTTTAATCTTTTTTCTTTTTCTTCAGATAATCATCTTGGCCGCCGTTGTGGAGTTTTTTGGCTTAGCCCGAAGGCGCCAGGCTGGTCCTCAAACCGGCCTTGGTCTCGTGCTGGCCATAATTATCAGCCTTTCTTTTCTCTGGCCGCAGCAGTTGCCGCTCGCCCTGACCCTAGTTATTTCATTTGTTATCTTTTCCCTTTATTTTATTATTTATACTAATTCGATAGAAAAAGTAGTTATTTTTCCAGCCGCGGCGGCCCTAACTTTTCTGGCTCCTCTTTATATCAGCTTTCCGCTTAATTTTTTCTATTGGCTGCGCTTAGAAAATGGACCAAAGGTTATTTATTTGTTGTTTGTAATCATTTTTCTCGGTGATACCGGGGCCTATTTAATCGGTCAAAAATTTGGACGACATCGCTTAGTTCCCCTGGCCAGTCCGAAAAAAACGGTCGAAGGGGCGATAGCGGGCCTGATTTGGGCCACGCTCGGGGCGCTTCTCTTTTGTTGGCTCGTCTGGCCCTCGTTGTCTGCTTTGGCCGCGGTCGCTCTGGGGCTTATAACTCACACCGTCGCTCAGATAGCCGACCCGCTTGAGTCTCTTTTTAAGCGGGCCGCCGGCGTGAAAGATTCGTCGAATCTTCTCCCCGGTCATGGTGGCTTTCTTGACCGGGTTGATAGCTTACTTTTGGCCACGCCTGTCTATTATTTTCTTCTGAAGCTATTTCTTCCATGAACCCTGAGCAACGCCGAAAAGTCCTTATTCTTGGCTCAACAGGCTCTATTGGCCGAATGACCCTCCAGGTCATCGCTAAAATGACCGGCCAATTCGAGGTAGTTGGCTTAGCAGCTGGTTCCAACATATCTTTACTTCTGGAGCAAGCCGTCGCCTTTCGACCGCGTCTCGTTTCCATCAATCAAGAAAATATTGCCCCTTCTTATCTTGATGATTTTAACCGGCTGGGAATTAAAATTTTGACCGGGGAGGCAGCAGCGGAAAGGCTGGTTTCAGAAACCGAGGTGGATATCGTCGTTTCGGCCATAATGGGGATAGAAGGCCTACGGCCTACCTTAGCCGCTGTCCGTTGCGGCCGCAGGTTAGCTCTGGCCAATAAAGAGTCGATGGTTGTAGCCGGCTCGCTGATCATGAATGAAGCCAAACATTCTGGGGCAGAGATTATCCCGGTCGACTCCGAGCATTGCGGCGTTTTTCAGTGCTGGCAAAAGGAAAAGCCAGAAAACATTCGTCGAGTCATTCTGACTGCCTCGGGAGGACCCTTTTTTAAAACACCTCTTAAGGAATTAGCCACAAAGGGCGTCGCTGAAGCCTTAGCCCATCCCCGCTGGAGGATGGGGAAGAAAATCACGATCGACAGCGCTACCCTGATGAACAAAGGATTGGAGCTTCTGGAGGCTCGCTGGCTCTTCGACCTTAGACCAGAACAATTGGCCGTCTTAATTCATCCTCAAAGCATCGTCCATTCGCTGGTGGAACTCGTTGACGGGTCGGTATTGGCCCAGCTGAGCGTGACCGATATGCGACTTCCCATCCAGTTTGCTCTCTGTTATCCTGAAAGGGGAGCGATGCTTCTGCCGCCCCTTAGCTTAAGTGAAGTTGGCCGGCTGGAATTTTTTGAAGTCGACGAGAAGCGCTATCCGTTGATTTGCTTGGCACGTCAGGCCCTGGAAAAAGGTGGCAGCCTGCCAGTCGTTCTTAACGCTGCTAATGAGGTGGCGGTAGCAGCTTTTTTGGCCGGGAAAATTTCTTTTCCTGAAATCGGAGAAGTTATCGAAAAGGTTGTGAGCAGCCATGCCTGCAGTCAGGTTGGAAGTTTGGAGGGAATCCTCGCTCTTGACCACGAAACTAGGGAGCAGACTCAAAATCTAATCGACCAGAGGGTTTAAAATGTTTACCATCCTCGAAACTATCTTCGCTTTTTTAGTTGTTTTCGGCGTGCTTGTTTTCATCCATGAGTTCGGCCATTTTTTCATGGCGAAACTCACGGGGGTGCGAGTGGAGGTTTTTTCTTTTGGCTATGGAAGGCGATTGTTTGGATTTAGGCGGAAAGGAACTGATTATCGGGTGAGCCTTATTCCCATGGGTGGCTACGTTCGGTTGCTTGGGGAAGGCATGTATGAACCTCGAGAAAACATTTCGCCCGAGGATTTTATGGCCAAAAAAAGATGGCAGCGAGTCCTCATCCTTCTCATGGGTTCTCTGATGAATATTCTCTTGGCCATTGTCTTAGTGGCGGCGATTAACATGAATGGGGTTAATTCTCCTGAGTATTTAGACCAACCTCCGGTCATCGGTTGGGTCGAGTCAGACTCGCCGGCCGCCAAAGCTGGCTTAGAGGTAGGCGACCTTATTTCCACTATCAGCGGCCGCAAGGTCAAAACCTGGACTGATGTCGAAATTGCCATCGGCTCTAAGCCGGACCGCCTGCTTGTTTTGGAAATTGAACGTCAGGGACGACGCCTGACGTTGCCTTTAAAAACCGAGAAGCGTTCTCGTTATGCTCTGGGCTATGCTGGGTTTATGGCTCGTGCCCTGACTCAGGTGAGGATGGTGACGACCAATTCGCCGGCGGAAAAAGGCGGGCTTAAGCCAGGCGATATTATTCTGGCAGTTAACGGGGAACCAGTTTATTTTTACGAATTCGTCGAAGTTATCGAGGCCAACCCCGAAACTGAGTTAAATTTCTTGGTTGAAAGGGGAGGACAAAATATAACCCTGAAAATAACCCCGCGCCGCGAAGGCCGAGTGGGCAAAATTGGCATCCTCCAGGAGCCAAAGTCGGTGGTTAAAAAATACCGCTTTTTTCCAGCCGTGGCCCAAAGTCTTAAAGATAATATCCGCAATGCTTTTTTAGTGATTCATTTTATCGCCGACCTTTTTACCGGCCAGGCCTCAACTCGGCAGTTAGGTGGTCCGTTGGAAATAGCCAATTTTTCCTATGCGGCGATGCGACTTGGCTTCATGGCCTTAGTGAGCTGGATTGCTCTGATCAGCTTACAACTGGGGATCATTAATCTCTTTCCTATTCCCGTTTTTGACGGCGGCCAGATTTTTGTTCTTTTGCTCGAAGGTCTTTTCCGTCGCGACTTTAGTCCGCGGCTCCGTCAGGTCTGGATGCAAATCGGGTTTATCATTTTTATCGCCCTGGTCGTTTTTATCATTCTTAATGATATTGTCAAAAGAATGCCCAAGGGCTGGGAAAGCCTGCTCCCATGGTAAACCAACCTGATGTCAAATTGCCCCGGCGACGGACTAAGCCAATCAAAGTGGGAAACGTTATTATAGGCGGCGGTTTCCCGATTGCCGTTCAGTCCATGACCAAGACCGACACCCGGGATGTGGCGGCCACGATTAGGCAAATTCAAAGCCTGGCTGAAGCTGGCTGTGAGATTGTCCGGGTGGCCATTCCTGACAAGGCGGCCGCTCAAGCTTTCCGGAAGATTCGTCAAGAAGTTAGCCTGCCCCTTATTGCTGATATTCATTTTGATTATCGCTTAGCCTTAGCAGCGATTGAGGCCGGTGCCGATGGCCTGCGGCTTAATCCAGGGACCATCGCTAACCGGGATAAAGTTAAAATCATTGTTAGAGAAGCCCAGCAAAAGGCTGTTCCTATCCGGATAGGGATAAACGCTGGTTCCTTAGAGAAGAAATTGCTCCAGAAATACGGCCAGGCGACAGCCGAACTCATGGTGGAAAGTGCGCTGGAAGCGGTTCGTTTTCTGGAAGACCTCGGGTTTAACCTGATTAAGATTTCGCTCAAAGCCTCCGACGTCCTGAGGACTGTCAAAGCCTATCGCCTGCTGGCAGCCAAGGTGGATTATCCCTTTCACGTCGGGATTACTGAAGCTGGACCGCTCTTGGCTGGGGCTGTCAAGTCAGCGGTAGGTTGCGGTCTGTTGATACATGAAGGGTTAGCAGATACCATTCGGGTTTCTTTAACCGCGCCTCCAGAGGAAGAAGTACGGGTTGCCCGTCTCATTCTTTCCAGCTTGAGAGCCCGGCCTGCGGGTATTCAGGTAATTTCTTGTCCCACCTGTGGCCGGCTGGAGGTTGACCTGCCGCCCATAGTCGAAAGAGTCGAAAAAGAACTCGCCTCACTTGAGGGTGAACTTACTGTGGCCTTGATGGGCTGCATGGTCAACGGCCCTGGAGAGGCGCGGGAGGCAGATATCGGCCTGGCGTGCGGCCGGGGGCAGGCGGTGATTTTTAAAAAAGGTAAGCTGTGGCGCAAAGTAGAAGAAAAGGAAATTGTCCCTGTTTTCTTGGAAGCGGTCAAAAAAATGGTGCCAAGCGAACGTGGGGATTGCGGAGAAAGAAGAGATGAAAAGGCAAAAGAGTCTGGTCATTCCGGCTAAAACGAAAGCCAAATACGAAAAGCTGAGACAATTACTTGCTGCTTTGCCGGGAGCAATCGTCGCCTATTCTGGCGGCGTAGATAGCACTTTTCTGCTACGGGTGGCCCGCGATGTGCTTAAGGATAGAGTCTTGGCGGTCGTGGCTTCCTCCGAGACGTATCCTGAAAGCGAAGTTCGCCAGGCCGTGCGGTTGGCTAAGAAACTAAAGGTTAAGGTGCGGCGCATTGAGACTAAGGAAATTGAGAATTCAAATTTTCAGGCTAATCCGCCAGACCGTTGCTATTATTGTAAACAGGAACTTTTCTCGTCCCTAAAAAAGATTGCTGACGCCAAGAAAATCCCGTTTATCCTGGACGGCTCCAATTGGGACGACCGTCGGGATTTTCGGCCTGGGGCTAAAGCGGCTCGAGAATTGGGTGTTCGTTCCCCTCTTCAGGAAGCAAGGTTAAAAAAGGAAGAGGTCCGGCTTCTTTCGCGCTGGCTCGGCCTGCCAACTTGGGATAAACCTTCCTTGGCTTGCCTGGCTTCTCGCTTTCCCTATTTTACCGCCATCGAACCTGAAAAGCTGAATAAGGTGGCTCGGGCTGAGGCGATACTGCACCGCGCTGGGTTCCGTCAAGTCAGGGTCCGTCATCATGGCGACACTATCGCTCGAGTCGAGCTAATTCCCGAGGAATTCCCGGTGCTTCTGGACCCGGCTAAAAGAAAGCGGCTGGTTCGTCAACTCAAGTCCTTGGGTTATACCTATATCACTCTTGACCTGGAGGGCTATCGTTCTGGTAGCCTTAACGAGATGCTTAAAAAGCGGGCGAATTGTTAACTTTAAGGCTCAGAATGAGTTGACGCTCTAAATTTTATCCAGGCAAGAGGAAAGGGGACGCAATTCTTTAGCCGCTTCCTTTTTTTGTGCCTAAAACAAGCTAAGGCGGCGATTTATCTTGACCGTGTCGAACTTCGTTCGCAAAATGGCTGTCGTAAACTCTCCATTTTTAGCTCCTAATTAGCCGCTAAAATTTGCTCTTGCTTTAATTTCGGACCCAACTTATCGGCTTTGATATAGGGATGGTCCTGAGCCCAGGCTTCCGTGTATTGTATGAGATAAGAATCAACCAGGCGAAGGTAGGACTCGATCGTGTATGTTGGGGCAGGTATTACACCCGCTTCAAAAATTTATGATTTGCGTTTTATTAATAATTTTTTACCTTAATTATCCGCTCTTTCCTCTAATAACAGAAATAGCGCCAGAAAGGTCTTTACCATACCAGATTATCTGGCTTCTGCCCCGAAAGTCCCTGAAGAAGGTTGTGGACCGCGGTCAGAGCCATTCGAAGTCGCGTTGACTTGGTGGCGCTGCCTATATGGGGAAGAAGGACGACATTCTCAGCCGCAAGGAGAGTCGCCTCCACCTCTGGCTCTCTTTCGTAAACATCGAGGCCTGCTCCCCAGAGCTTTCCTTCAAGAAGCGCTTCGGCCAGAGCCTTCTCGTCGACAATCGGACCACGGGCCACGTTGATGAGGATGGCTGACGGTTTCATCAAGGCAATTTTTTCTCGAGAGAGGAGATGATAGGTCGAGGGATTCAGCGAAGCATGAATGGTGACGATGTCCGCTGTCTTGAGGAGGTCATCCAACGGAAGATAAGTTGCCCCCAGCTTGATTTCCTCTTCCTTAGGCAAGGGATGAGGGTCGTAGTAGACGATTTCCATGTTAAAACCGGCTGCTCTTCGTGCCACAGCCTGGCCAATTCGGCCCATGCCGATGATACCGAGCCTTTGGCTGTGGACCTCTTGACCAAGGAAAAGGTCCAGTACCCAACCGCAGAAACGACCACCTTCCTTCAGGAAGCGGTCAGCTTGGGGTATTTTTCTGGCTACGGCTAAGATGAGCGCCCAGGTGAGGTCGGCAGTAGCCTCGGTCAAGACTCCTGGGGTGTTAGTGACCAGAATCCCTTTTTGGCGACAATAGGCGACGTCAATATTGTCATAACCAACGGCACAATTAGCGATAATTTTGAGCTTTTTAGCCCGGTCGATTATTTCTCGGTCGACCCGATTTACCAAGAAGGTCAGCAGACCTTCTTTATCGGCGACCTTAGCCATGAATTCCTCTTTACTGAGAGGAATTTCGGCCACGCCGCCTTCGACTTCTGTTTTTTCTTTCAGTCGCTCCAGAGCTTCGGGAAAAAGACGCTGGGTTACCAAGACTTTTGGTCGAGTCATGGCTTTACCTCACGCGGAGATTTAAACACTGACTCCTTTCTAATTCATTATCGGCAGAAAATGAAAGGCAAAAAATAATCCATAGCTGCCTTTTTTAAAAGAGGGCTGGAGAAACCCGCCTTCCACCGAGAACCAAAAAGTTCGTCGCTTATCAGCAATAGGGCGGTCGCCGACAGGTTGTAAAAAGCCGCCAGGGCTAAGACCGCTGAAGTTTCCATATCGACTGCCTTAGCTCCTTGGCTTTGAGCCGCAGCGCGCCACTCCTTCGTCTCTCGGAATGGAGCATCAGTGGAAATGACCTTAGCCCGACGATAGGGAAGGCCAAGGCTGGTCAAATTCTTTTCTATTTGAGAATTTAGATAGGGAGAAGTAGCGAACACGCGGCGCCGGGGGAAATAGTGAGGCGAAGTTCCTTCATCAACCAAGGCTTTTTCCACGAGAAGGGCCTGGCCAACCAGAAATTCAGGTGAGATGGAGCCGGCAATTCCAAGAAGGATGATTTCGCGAAGGCCGGAGGCGCGGAGTCTTTCTAAGGCTAAAGCCGCTAAGGGGGCGCTTATAGCCTCGGTTATAATGATTCGGTCAGGTAAAAGGAAAAGGCGGAAGCCCTCCATCTCTTTGGCGCTAACAGCTTTCTTCTCAATTTTGGCTAATAGCTCAGGGGAAGCTGGGTCAACGGGAAGATGAATGGCTAAGCGTCTCGAAAATCCGGCAACAGGTTTTGGCTTAAGCAGGCTTTTTTGTTTGTCTTCCATCGCCGGGAAAAGCAATAAATAGCAAAAACCGGCAGCAAAGAAAAGCCATATCTTCTTTTAGGTTAAGATATGGCATCTAAGTAAAGGCGAGTATAGGAAGCAGTTGGGATGGCAGCCGACAGCAGGAGTTGGAGTCGAGGAGGTTAGGGGGCAGCTCTTAAGGATAAATCAGGTAGAAATCAGGTAAATTTGTAAGAAGACATCTATTTTGGGACAAATTGCAAAGAGGTTTTCAGGTCACTAAAATAAAAAAGATGAAATTGGCAACTATTTCCGTCGAATTAATCAACTTCCAAGAGGAAAAGTTTAAGCTGGCACCTGTAGTTCATTACGAGTCTTTACTTTCCTCTCTTCACCGAGTCGGTCTCATTTCGCCGCCCCTATTGAAAGAAGAGGAGGCCAGCTTCATCATTGTCTCCGGTTGGAAAAGAGTCCTGGCCTGTCGAGAGCTAAAAATAAAGACCATTCCGGCTTTCGTCGCCCCTCCCGGTTCTTCAGACCTCGAGCTTTTGGCGCGAGCCTTAGAGGAAAATCTTTTTACTCGTCCTCTTAGCTTGGCGGAAAAGGCTGAGGCCGCAGACAGGTTGAAACGCTATGGCCTGACTGCGGAAAAAATAACCGCTGAATATTTACCTCGCCTTTCCCTCCCAGGAAAAATGCAATTTTTCGACTTACTCCTAAGGGTCGCTGAGTCTAATGACCAATCTTTGAAAGAATTTTTGCACCAAACCGAGGTTCCCTTGGAAGCCCTGGACTTAATGCTGTCTTTTCTGCCGGAAGAAAGGAAGTTGCTTTACCCCTACCTTCAGGTTCTGAGCTATAGCCGTCGCCGGGAAATGATTTTTAACTTGCAGGAAATTGCTGTCAGGGAAAGACTGCCAATTCTCGAAATATTGAAACAGGGAGAAGTGGAGACAATTTTCCGGCCGGCTATCTCTGAGCCTTGTCGCCAGGCTGAAGCTCTGGCCCAATGGCTAAGAAAACGACGCTATCCCCTGATGACAGCTTGGGAAGAAGAGTGGCAAAAAGCGAAGAAAACCTTGGGTTGGCCAGATGAAGTCCATCTCGCCTCTGACCCTTCCTTCGAATCAGGGCAATTAAGGGTTTCCTTTTCTTGCCGTTCTTTAGAGGAGTTTTTGGCTCAGCTGGAAAAATTGCGAGAAGTAGCTCCCAAGCCGGCCTTCCGCCGTCTGTTTCGCCGTTCTCTTTAAATGAAAAAGGACGTCCCAACCACAACTGATTTTCCCCGACGGGTGTTTATTCAGAGAGAGGCCTGGAATTACCCGCTCACTGAAAGGATTCTTAGCCGCGTTGGCCCTGCCTTTGAGATTATCGATGACCCTGAGGCGATTCGAGAAGAATTGGCGTCTTTTAGAGACCCTATCGGGGAAGGTAAAAAAATTCTCTATTTGGCTACTCAGAAGGGCAAGTTTGTTAAAGCCTGTCCCTGTTCTTCCCGGGTCATAAGCTGCGGCTATTTTGTCATTAACTCTATTTTAGGTTGTCCGCTTGATTGCTCCTATTGTGTTTTGCAAACTTATCTTTCTGACCCGTGGATTACAATCTTTGTCAATGAGGCCGACCTGGAGCTTTCCTTAAAGCCCTTCCTTTCATCGGAAAAACTTTCTGGTTTTCGGGTTGGGACCGGAGAGTTAGCGGATTCTTTGGCCCTGGAACCTGTTACCGGACAAGCAGAAAGGTTGAGCTTTCTTTTTCAGCATAGCCACCAAGCCATCCTTGAGCTGAAGACAAAAACCGTTTTCATCGAGCCCTGGCTTGAACTTCCTCCCTCCCCGCGGATAGTTTTTTCCTGGTCGCTGAATGCCGAGTCCATTGCTCGGGAAGAGGAAAAAGGCGCTGCTCCGATAGCCGATAGAATTAAGGCTGCCAGCCACTTAGCCCAAAGAGGCTATGGCGTCGGTTTTCACTTCGACCCCCTGGTCTATTTTGAAAACTGGGAGAAGGAATACGAGTCGGTGATAAGAGAAATTTTTTCAACCCTTCCAGTCCGGTCAATTCGTTGGATTAGTTTGGGGGCGTTGCGTTTCCCCGTCGCTCTTAAGCCGATAATTCGGGCGCGGTTCCCTCATAACCCAATTTTTGCTGGGGAGTTGATTTTAGGCCGAGACGGAAAATGGCGTTACTTTAAGCCGCTACGGCTAAAAATTTTTTCGACTATTTTAGAAATGATTAAGAGTTATGGGGGTGAAAATATCCCCCTTTATCTTTGTATGGAAGATGAAGAAGTTTGGCAATTGGTCTTTAAAAAGAAACCGGAAGGAAAAAAGGATTTTCGAACCCTTTTTGTCCTTCCGGTTAATTAGCTCAGCCTAAAATTAATCAACCCTTGAGGTTTTCTTTTCAGCGATTATACCCACTAATTCTATTCCTGCGTCCTTTATAATATTGATTAGGTCCACAATCTTGCCGTATTCCAAATCCTGGTCAGCCCTGAGATAAAGCTTTTTCTCTTTGGCCGTCATGAAAGCTTCTTCCAGCATTGTTTGCAGGTTCTCCACTGTGGCTTTCTCTTGATTAACATAAAGCGTGCCATCCTTCTTGATAGCCAAAACTACTTCTGGATTATCGGGCATGTTAATAGTGTTCAGGGCTGCCGGCAATCTGACATCCACCCCTTTTTGCACCAACGGAGTGACGATCATGAAGATAATCAGCAAGACTAACAAGACGTCGCAGAGTGGGACAACGTTGGGTTCGGAGCGATATTTTTCGTTTTTGCCAGCGACTGATACGCCCATTTATTCCTCGCTTTTTATTTAAGGGAGTTAGCCTTCTTAATTAAGAGCTAACTCGCCTTAAGCTCTGCCAGTTACTTCTTTTCCTGTCTAACGAAGAAATCGACAACTTGCGAAGTCGTGTTGCTCATCTCGGCTTCATAAATCTCGATCCGGGAGTTGAGCAAGTTATAGAACCACAGAGCTATAACCGCCACGGCGATTCCAAAAGCAGTCGTCAACAGAGCCTCGGCAATACCAGCGGCGACCGCTCCGATTCCGCCCGAACCGGTGAGGGCCATACCGCGGAAAGCGTTGATGATGCCGAAGATTGTCCCGAAAAGACCGATAAAGGGAGCGGAAGTGGCGATGGTGGCGAGAACGCTCATGCCGCGCTTTAATTCCTGGGCAAAGATAGCCGCGGCCCGTTCACAGCCTCTCTGGGCAGATTCAATTCTTTCTTCGAAGCTCAGGTTGGCTTCGCTGCCCTCCAAAAACTCCTGGATACCGCCCGCTGTCACTCTGGCCAAATGGCTACCCCGATTTTCTTTCTTCGAAGCCAAGGTTAAGGCTTCTTTAACCTGGCCATTTTTAAGAAGGTCAGCCAGTTTGGGAGCCACTTGCTTGGACTTAGTGCGAGCTCGGGCAAAAGTTAGGTTTCTTTCGATGAGCAGGTAAAGGGAGACAACGGAGAGAAAAATCAGCATGATGGCGACAGTTTTGGCCACTGGTCCCATGGCCTGCCACATCTCGATCAAACCGAATTGCATTTGCATATGGGTACCTCCTTTTAAGCTTCAAAAAATCTTATTTTTTATTTCAGCTGAAATCTTACGGTGACCGTAAAAATGACGCCCCTCGGCCGACCGTTGATAATCATGGGTTCATAAACCCATTGACGCACCGCATCGATAGCGGCCTGGTCAAGAAGCGGGATAGAGCGAAGAATTTTAACATCGCGAACTCGACCATAAATGTCGGTGGTTGCTTCCAGAATGACAATGCCTTCAACGCGGGCCTGACGGGCAATTTCCGGGTAAACAGGTTCGACTCGGTGGACAAGCTTGGGCGCCTTAATCTCTCCGATGGCGCGAACAGGCGCTTCGACTTCACCTACCACCCCACCGAGGACTCCACCGACAATACCACCAAGGACGCCACCAACGACTCCGCCTTCGACTCCACCTTCAACACCGCCCTCAACACCGAAATCGGAGAGCTGCTCTTCAGCAATTTCCTGAGGGATTTCAACCGGAGCGACCAGTTTTCCTGGCTGAACAGTCGTTTGGGTTTGAACCGGTTTAATTCTCGTTTTAGCTTCTGAAGAGCGTTTCTTAGCAGGAGGCGGCGGTGGTGGAGGAGGTGGTGGCGGTGGAGCCAAGAAGGCGCTATAAACTTCAACCTTGGGTAGATTCCCCGTTGAAAGAAGAGGAATGACGATCATGGCCAGAACCAAAACTGCGTGAACAATAAGGGCTATCGGGAAGGCTAAGGCTTTGCGGCCGGCCGCTCTTTCTCCCTGGTAAAAGGAGTCTTTAAAGAGCCGGGGGATCTGAGTTCTTTCTGGCTTTACTTTTTCGGCCATTTTCAAACCTCATTATTTAAATTTATAACCTGAGCTCAAACCTAAGTATAGATTAAAAAAAATATTTTTACAAGTGTCAAAATCATCGTCGTAAAGCTTTTTTAGGGGCGAATATTTTTTGCCAATAAAGGACGAAGGGGCAGGACTGGTAAACCGAGGAATAGGTCCCGATAACTACCCCTATGAGCAAGGTAAAGGCGAAATCATTAATTACTTTGCCGCCGAATAAAAACAGAAAGAGGACAGCTAAAAAAGTGGTGCCGGCCGTAAGAATGGTTCGGCTTAACGTCTGATTGATGCTCACGTTCATCAATTCTTCCAAGGGCAATTTGCGCATTACCTTTAAATTTTCCCGAACGCGGTCGAAAATAACGATGGTATCGTTAATTGAATATCCTACCAGCGTCAGAAGCGCGGCGATGATAGGGAGGTTTATCTCCCGATTGGTAAAAGAGTAGATGCTTAAGGTAACAAAGACATCATGGGCTAAGGTCAGGACTCCCGCCACGCCATAGGCAAATTTAAACCGGAGAGCAATATAAATTAGCATGCCAATTAAAGCCCAGACAGTAGCCAGGACGGCTTTCTTTCGGAGTTCCTTTCCCGCTTGAGGGCCGACTGTCTCCCGACTCAAAATACTCAGCGAGCCGAGGAAAGTTTTTTCTTTAAGAGAGGCAATTATCTCTTCCTTCAGGCCTGTTTCCTTCAAGCTGTCGAAGTTATCGATGATACCTTTCTCGTCACGCCATTCAATAATCCGGTCAGCCGCAGATTCAGCTTCTTCAGGATAAGCGGCCAGGAGCCTAATAAGTTCTTTGTGGTCGATTGTGTTCAGGTCTTTAAGCCCTTTTTCTATTAACTCAGTATCCTTGGCCTCTCGAAGCGCCTCAACAACCAAATTCCCGATAACCTCATGAGTCTCAATTTCTTCCGATTTTTCACCTGTCTTAATTAATCCAGCCGTACGAATCTGGTATTCTCTTTGCCCTTTTTCGATTTCCTGAATAATACTCCCGGCGAGCCCGTTAGGAGTCAGTCGCGCTCTTATTTCATCAGTGGAAATAGGTTGGCTAAACTTTACCCGAATAAAGGTCCCGCCAGTGAAATCAATGCCGAATTTGAGGCCTTTGCCCATGGTTATGTTGAGTATACCGCTAATAATAATCAGGCCCGAGAGGGTAAAGGCAAAGTACTTATATTTCAGGAATTTGATGTTTGGTTGCTTAAAAAATCTAAACATCTTTAGATACTCAATTGCTCCGGTCTTTTCTTGCGGGAAAGAACAAAGTCAAAAATTATCCGAGAGACGAAAACAGCCGTAAACATGCTGGCCAAGATCCCGATAATTAAGGTCACCGCAAATCCTTTAACCGGCCCTGTCCCGAATTGGAAGAGGAAAATGGCGGCAATAATAGTAGTTAAATTAGAGTCCAGGATGGTCCGGAAAGCGCGTGAGAACCCGGCGGCAATCGAACTCATGACTCCTTTCCCCGCCGCCAGCTCTTCTCTGATTCGTTCAAAAATGAGAATGTTGGCGTCAACAGCCATGCCTATGGTCAAAATGATACCGGCAATGCCAGGAAGAGTGAGGGTGGCGTGGAAGTATCCGAGGCCACCAAAAATAATTATCATATTAAATATAAGTGCCAGGACAGCATTTACGCCCGACAGGCGATAATAAAAGACCATAAAAATCATAATGGCTATTAAAGCCGCAATGCCGGCTCTTAATCCCTTGCGGATAGAATCAAGCCCGAGTGCTGGGCCGATAGTTCTTTCCTCCAGGTATTTGATCGAGGCAGGTAAAGCTCCAGCCCTGAGAACCAAAGCCAGGTCTTCCGCTTCCTCGATAGTGAATCGGCCGTGGATGATGCCGCTGTCGGAAATTCTATCCTGAATAGTGGGGGCAGATTGGATTCGGCCGTCCAGCACAATGGCCAGGGGTTTGCCGATATTTTCGCTTGTCACTTGTTCGAAACGTCGGGCGCCATCGGGACTGAGCGTAAAGGCCACGGCCGGGTTGTTCCATTCGTCAGTCGAGCGCCGGGCAGTTCTTAAATCTTTGCCCGTAATCGTGGCTACTTTGCTGACCAGATAATAACCGCCCTGAGTTCTTTTGGGGTCCCCGCGGACAACTTCCATGTCTTCCGGCACTTGGCCGTTAAAGTCTTTGAGCAGGGTTTCCTCATCAGGAGCTGGCCCAGCTTTGACTAATTTAAACTCCAGCAAAGCCGTCGTCCGGATAATATCTTTCACTCGGTCTGGGTTTTCCACCCCAGGCAACTCGACAATGATCCTTTCCCCAGCTAACCCCTGACGCTGGATAGTCGGCTCGGCCACACCGAATTGGTCAATTCGGTTCCGGATAGTCTCGAGGGCTTGATTGACTGCCTGGTCTCGAAGGTAGCGGTCGACTTCTGGCCTTAAGATAACTGAGACAGAGTCGCCGCTGAAGGAATAATTCCAATCTCTGAAAAACTCATCTAATATATCTCTTATTTTTCCTTCATCATCGGGTTTAATTCCGGAAGCTTTGAAGTTACCGGGCTCAGCTTTGGAAACCCCTTGAACTGTAATCTCTTTTTTCTTTAATTGCTCCTGAAAGCGGGCAATAGCCTGGTCCGTCTCGATATTAATTGCATCCTGAGTCATTACCTGAACAGCTAAGTGGACTCCCCCTTTCAGGTCAAGTCCGAGTTTTATTTTTTTCTTAGGCGGCGTCGCCAAGAAAATAGATAGCCCGATCACTATAACTGTTAAGATTAAACGCCACCCCAAGCTTCTTTTCATCGCTCCGTCGTCCTTTTCATCGGGCTAAGATGGGGCTGGTGTGAGTTAGCTATCCGCTTTAGTTTCTTGTTTTTGTCTTTCTAAGATTACCGCGATGGAATTCTTGGTGACATCAATTTTAACATTGGCCGCTATTTTTAGCTCAATCCGGTCGGGATAAACGCCCATAACTGTACCGAAAATACCCCCTGAAGTTACTACTCTGTCACCGGGTTTGAGCGACTCAACCATTTGCATATGTTTCTTTTGACGCCGTTGCTGGGGTAAAACTATGATCAGCCAGAAAATAATTAAGACTAAAATGAAAGGGAAAAGAGCGGTAAGAATGTTCGTCCCCCGCGGTTGAGCTGGTGCTTCCGCCTGCATCGTCAAGCTTAAAAGAGTGAATAGATTCATTCTTCTTTATCCTTGTCGGCTTCTGAGAGGCTTGCTTTCAGAGAGCCAAAAGAATTGGACGCTATAGCTTGCCGTATTTTACGAAAGATGTCAAGATAAAAATGAAGATTATGGATAGTGTTGAGAATGGCTGAGGTTATTTCTTGACGTTCATAAAGGTGACGCAGATAAGCGCGGGAAAAATGGCGGCAGGTATAGCAGTTACAATTCTCATCGATGGGACGTTTATCTTCCGCATATTTGTTGTGCTTAATTACAATCTTTCCTCGACTGGTAAAGAGAGTTCCGGTGCGCGCATTGCGCGTGGGCAGGACACAATCAAAGAAATCTACGCCCCGGCCTACGGCTTCCAGGATATCACTTATATAGCCCATACCCATCAAATAGCGAGGTTTTTCTTTGGGCAGCCACTCCAGGCAAGCTTCGATGGTTTCGAGGAGCTCTGATTTGGATTCCCCTAAGCCTAAGCCGCCCAGAGCGTAGCCGTTAAAGTCGAGCTTTAATAAAGACTCTATACTTTGCTTCCTTAGCTCAGCGAAGGTTCCACCTTGACAGATTCCCCACAATTGCTGACCGCTCTCAATCTTTTGCCATACCTGGTAAGACCGCTCCGCCCAGAAGGAGGTTATGGCTACTGCTTCCTTATGGGTAGCAAGCGGCGCTGAGTAGGGAGCAAAATAATCAAGGGTCATCATTATGTCTGTGCCCAAGCGATGTTGCAGATTGACGGCCTCCTCCGGCCGCAGAAAGACCTTGGTTCCGTCAAGGTGGGAAGAAAATTGAACACCTTCCGGAGTGATTTTTGTCAGGGGTGAATGACTGTAAATTTGAAACCCACCGCTATCAGAAATAATAGGTTTAGGCCAGGAGATAAAAGCATGAATCCCGCCCAGTTTAGCGATTGTTTCGATACCGGGCCGCAATAATAGATGATAGGAGTTAACCAGGATAATTTGGGCTCCCAGTTCTTCCAGCTGGGCCAGAGTTAGGGCTTTTACTGTTCCCTGGCTGGCTACAGCCGCAAAAGCCGGGGTTTCAACCACTCCATGCGGCGTGATTAAAAGGCCAGCTCTGGCTTTGGTCAAACGGTCTTGGTGGAGAATCTGAAAGCCTTTTTTCATGAGGCAAACCGGAAGGTAACAACATCGCCATCCTGAATGAGATAATCCTTGCCTTCAAGACGAACCGCTCCCTTTTCCTTAGCTAATTGGAGTGAACCAAAATTTACCAGGTTTTCATAGGAAATAACCTCAGCCCTGATAAACCCTTTTTCCATATCAGAGTGGATTTGGCCGGCTGCTCGCTGGGCGGGGGTGTGACGGGGGAGAGGCCAGGCTCGCACTTCGTCTTTGCCCACGGTAAAGAAAAAAATCAGGTTTAGAAAACGAGGCAAAAGCGAAAAAAAGGCTGCCCGACAGCCTTCTCCGCAACCATATTCTTCGAGAAAAGTTTTCCTTTCTTCGGGTTCGAGCTCGGCAATTTCCTTTTCGATTAAGCCCGCAAAAATAAGTGTCGGAGTTCTAAGCGCGGCGGGTTTAAGCCAGGCTTCTTTGTTCCTGAGTCTCTCTTCATCTACGTTGACCAGATGAAGCAATGGCTTCTGACTTAAAAAGGCAAAGCTGCGGATGAGTTTTTCCTCCTGGGGAGTAAGCTCTATATCCCGGATAGGCGTGCCCTCATTCAACACCGTTTGCAACTTAGCTAAAACATCTTTTTCCGCTTGCAACGCCTCCTGCCCCCCTCTTTTTAGTTCCTTGTCTATTTTCAACTGTCGGTTTTCAATCATGGCTAAGTCAGAAAGAAGGAGCTCCTCTTCCATAAAATTAATATCTCTCATCGGGTCCACTTGGCCCCGGGGATGAGGAATTTGAGGCGCTTCGAAACCCCGGACTACATGAAGTAAGGCCTCCCCGCGACGGAGGGTAGCCAAGGTGATACCGGCCTTAATATCCCCGAAGGTGACACCAGGTAGGTCAAATAGCTCTAAGGTTGCCGGCACTTTTTTTTTATCGGGGTAAAGGGCCATAAGGCGGTCTAATCGCTCGTCAGGAATTGGCACCGAGCGCTGGTGGACTTCCTCTTTGGCTTCGCGGAAAGCCTCAACCTGAACTTGAGCGCCGCTGAGCAAGTTGAAGAGCGTTGTTTTCCCTGACTTATGGTAGCCAAAGATAATCAAATGCATAAGATTAGTAAATCCTCACTGTGATTATCTGTCAAGTGTCGGATGGCTCTTGATTTGCAGCTATCATCTTGGTTATATTGTCTGCTTATGGAAGAGCCAAAGAAGAAGAGAGAAAAAAGCGTCGTCCGCGAATATTTCGAGCTTATTGCGGAAACAGCGGTTTTTGTTTTTTTTGTCATGACCTTTGTCGTCCAAGCCTTTCAGATTCCCACCGGCTCGATGGAGCCAACCCTTTTAGTCGGTGATTTTCTTTTGGTCAATAAAATGGTCTATTCTCGTCCAGTCTATGGACTGGAAAAAATTTTGCTTCCCCGGAGAGACATCAGACGTCAGGATACAGTCGTTTTTAAGTTTCCTCAAGATTTGAGCCGGGATTTTGTCAAACGGGTGATCGCCTTAGAAGGAGAAAAGCTGGAAATAAGGGACAAGCAAGTCTTGATCAATGACCAGCCACTGGAAGAGTCCTACAAAGTGCATAATGACCGGAATGTTTATAATAGGGAAAACTATTACCATTATGATGACCTTATCCGCGACAATTTTGGGCCGGTCGTTGTCCCGCAGGGGCATCTTTTTGTCATGGGCGATAACAGGGATAATAGCTTAGATTCGCGTTACTGGAGTTTTCTCCCTATTAGTTATATAAAAGGAAGGCCTTGGGTTATTTATTTTTCCCGGCGTCATTTCAACCGCCTCCTGAGGATTATTCACTGATCAGCGGCGGCTTGGTTTAATCAAGACCTCGTCATAAGAAGAAATGTAAAAAATTGGGTTCTGGACAGAGAATTCTGGACGGAAAACAGCACTGCAGACTAAACCTTCCATGTCGCGAGCCACAGGCAATCCGAGGATGTAAAGAAGGGTCGGCGTAATATCAATTAGCCTTATTTTTTCGAGCGATTGACCCCGGAGCACAGCCTGGCCGTAGAAAAAAATAACGCCGTCAGGTGCAAATTCATAATGTCCGGAAACTTCAGGATTACCCAGGGCCCATTCGACCAACCTTTTCCACAATGGCAGAGGCTCCATGCCGTGCGTGGAAAAAACAATTAACGTTTCCTCTTCTTTCAAATTGGCCAGGTATTTGCCTAAAAGCTGGTCATAAAACTGGTAATATTTTTCGATAATCTGGCCGTAGCGATTAATCTCTTCATGGTCGATGTTGCCGAAAAGCTGGGGGAAACTATATTTATAAAAATAGGTTTCTACTTGGTTTAAGCCATCCAGAAAAAGGGCCATAACTTGGGGGTGGCTCTGAGTCTTTTCCTGGTAAGCCTTTTCTTCAAGGAACAAATCTCGGCTAAGAGCTTGGCGAACTAACCGTAACCGCCTGTCAGAAGGATTAGGTTCGGGGGAAAAATTTAGCCAGATTTTTTCCATCCTGGGACTTGTGTTAGTCTCGGTTTCTTTGCTTATTTCTGGCTCATAAAGGCTTAATTTCAGGTTCATCCCTGAGAGGATTTCCCAGATGCTCTTACTGGATTGAGCGCTCAAAGGTTTAACTTGGAGAAGACCAACCCTGGTGAGCTGTTTAAAGAGCATGAACCGAGGGAGGGCCTCGACCACTGGTTCTTTGCCCCAAAGCATAAAACCACTGGCTCCGAGGCATCTATGGCCGTAAGGGTTTTTGCCAGTTTTGAGGGATTGTTGAAGGATATAGGGGTCAGTGGGCGAGAGGGTTTGGAGGCGGCCCCAGCTGCCGTTTTCCATAAGCCAGGAAAAGTTGGGCAGCTTGCCGCCATGAATGAGGGGGATGAGGAAGTCGAAGCTTAATCCCTCTAAGCTGAGAAGCGTCGCTCTTCTGGAAGTCGGCAGACTCTCAAAAACTGTCAATCTGCCGGGAAGAGGAGGCTGGGGAAAGCGGCCGCGGGACCAAAACATAGCCCCTATTCCGGCGAAAAAAATGAGAAAATAAACTAAAAAGTAAATCGGTCGCCGTCGGTAACGGTGATAACGCCAAAAGGTGGTCAAACCAACGAAAATAAGTAGACCACTAATTATTATTTGAAGTTTTAAATAGGAACGGGTCTCGGAGGAAAAAAAGGAACGGTAAAAGCTATAATTAAGCCAGCAAAGGGCGAGGTAAAATAGGAGGCTAAAAGAAAAGCTGAGGGTTAAAAAGGAAGGTGAAAGCGCCTTGAGCCGAAAAGAGCGGCCAAAGGTAAATTCGATGATGAAATAAGCCAGAAAAAAAAGAAAGGCTAAAGCTAAGCCGTAAAGGGGGGTTATAAAGATGGTTAATCGGCTATAAAACTCTAAGTTGGGTTTTAGGTTGATGTTAATATCAGCAATGAGCAGACTTAAGAGAAGGGAAAAAAAGACCCCGCTGACCAGAGAATTAAGGGAAACCCGCAGGAACTTCATTCTGACCTCATTTCAATTTACTTGAACCTCGAGTCTGACGTCAATCCTAATTTAGTAAGATAGCCAATTATTATCGAGTCCTACAAAATGCCTTCTGACTGGCCCGCGGGAGGGCCTGAACTCCGCCTTCAAGCGCCTCCAGTGAAGAGGGAAGCGGTAGTTTGAGCTAAGGGCGCAGGTGAGGTTTGAGGCCACTCCCCATGACCGCTTAGGGTTTGGCTGTTTCCCTGATTTGTCCCGATGTTTTTACCATTGACCCGTGAACCCCAATCTAGGTATCATGATAGATAAATGACCTCGCCTGTTATTGGCTTGCTAACTGATTTCGGGGAGAAAGATTATTTTGTGGCGGCGATGAAAGCGGTCATTTTATCCATTAACCCAAAAGTGGCGATAATTGACATCGCTCATAATCTACCTGCCTTCGACCTTCGCGCTGCTGCCTTTACTCTCTGGGCCGCGGCCGATTATTTTCCGGCTGGAGCCATTTTCGTCGTTGTTGTCGACCCCCAGGTTGGTTCGGAAAGAAAAATTATTGCCGCCAGAGGAGCTAAGCACTTTTTCATCGGTCCGGATAACGGGGTTTTGTCTCCTGCTTTGGAAAAGGAAGGGTGCTTGGAGGCGAGAGAGCTCCGGGCGCGAAAACTCTTTCTCCCCCAAGTGAGCCAGACTTTTGAAGGCCGGGATAAAATGGCGCCGGCCGCCGCCTGGATTAGCCGGGGTTTTCCGTTCAGGCAAATTGGTCCGGTGCTGAGGAGTTGGGAAAGAATTATTTTACCCCAGCCTGAAATTCTTAAGGACCAGATAAAAGCGGAAATTCTTCATGTGGACCGATTTGGAAACCTCATAACCAATATTTCTGGAGAGAAATTCCTTAGATGGCAGAGGGAAAAAAGGGGGCAGCCACTGGCCGTCGTTATCGACGAGGTTTGCTTGGAAGCTAATATAGCCACCACTTTTGCGGCTGGTCCCTTTGGGAAGCCGTTGCTTATTATCGGCAGCAGCGGCTACTTAGAAATTGCCTACCAGCAGGCTTCAGCGTCTCAGAAGCTGAAGATTAAGGCTGGAGATAAGCTGGTTATCAGCCGGAGAAAAAGGCAAAAAGAGGGCTGAAAAAGGGAAATTCCGTGGAAGAAATTGAAGGCACTCTACAGCAAGTTGTTTATTATAACCCTGAAAACGGCTATAGCGTTTTCCGCTTTATTTTAGAAGACGAAACAGAAATCACGGCTGTGGGCTATTTCCCACCTATCTCTCCCGGCGAAGTTATCCGCCTCTGCGGAACGTGGGAAATAAACAATCGCTATGGCCGGCAATTTCGGGCGACCTCTTTCCAGCCTCTTCTACCTTCATCAACGCGGGGAATAGAAAGATTTCTTTCCTCTGGCTTAGTGCGGGGCATCGGCCCGGTTCTGGCCAAGCGGATTGTTCGTCATTTCGGCTCGCAAACCATAGAGGTTATTTCTTCTCAGCCTGAAAAGTTGCTGAATGTCGAGGGGATCGGACCAGTCAAGTTAAAAGAGGTCATTCGTTCCTGGGAGGAAAACCAGAGGCTGCGCGACCTCATCATCTTTCTTCAGGAGCATGGTATTTCTACTTCCTTAGCCACCCGGGTTTATCGCCATTATGGCGACCAAGCCTTTAGGGTCCTGAGGTCTAACCCGTATCAATTATGTTTGGACATTTGGGGCATCGGTTTCAGGACAGCTGACCAGATGGCCCTAAAATTGGGCCTTGACCCCAGCTCTCTCGAGAGGGTGGGAGCATTTATCCTCTATTTTTTAGCCAAGGAAAGCGAGCAGGGCCATCTTTATAGCCTTCGTCAGGAAGTGGTGGCCGCCACGGCCCAGGAGTTAGGTGTCAATGAAGAAAGAGTCGAAGCGGGCTTAGCTCGTTTAATTCAAGAGCGTCGGGTGATAGTCGAAACGACAGCTGGCGGAGAAGCCATCTATCTTCCCTTTCTTCATCGGGCGGAAGAAGTTATTGTCCGTGGCATTATCCGGCTGGCTTCTACGCCCCTTCTGATGCCCAAGGAAGAAGTCGAGACCGCGATTAAAGCCGTGGAGGAAGAATTGCACTTGGTGTTTTCTGCCGAGCAGAGGATGGCGATTGAGCAGGCCCTGCAGCAAAAAATCCTGGTCATTACCGGTGGACCAGGGACGGGGAAAACGACGCTTATTCGGGCCATCGTCGAACTTTACCGTCACTGGGGAAAAAGAGTCCTTCTGGCTGCGCCCACAGGTCGAGCGGCCAAGAGATTGAGCGAGGCTACCGGGCAGGAAGCCAAAACCATCCATCGGTTGCTTGAATACAACCCTAAGGAAGAGCGTTTTAAGCGCTATGAAAAACAGCCACTTTCGGGTGAAGTCTTGATTATCGATGAGTTTTCTATGGTGGATGCGCTCTTAATGGAAGCCCTGGTGCGAGCCATCCCTCAGGGAATGAGACTCATCTTGGTTGGGGATAAGGACCAACTTCCTTCTGTTGGGCCGGGGAACCTGCTTCGCGACCTTATTGATTCGCAGCGAGTAAAAGTAGTTAGGTTGAGCCAGATTTTTCGCCAGTCACGAGACAGCCTTATTGTTTTAAACGCTCATCGAATCCAACAGGGCTTAGCGCTTATTTGGCCGCGGCGTGGGGAGCCAGAGGGTGATTTTCTTTTTATTCCCCAAGAAGAGGAAGAGAAAGTTTTTGAGCTTGTCCTCAAGATGGCTTGTGAGCGGCTGCCACGGCAACTCCGCCTTCCGCCCCTTAGTCCTCAGCTTCAGGTGATAACCCCGATGTATCGAGGCCTTTGCGGTGTGGATAATTTCAATCGAGAGTTACAGCTCCGGCTAAATCCTCGGGGTCAGGGAATAAGAATTGGCCAACACGAGTTTCGGGTCGGCGATAAAGTAATGCAGCTTAGAAATAATTATAATAAAGAGGTGTTTAATGGTGATATTGGTCTGGTCGTGGCGATTAACCCTGAAAGTTGGCAGGTGGCGGTCGATTATGACGGCCGGATGGTGATTTATGAAAAAGATGAACTGGCTGAAATCACTTTAGCCTATGCGATTTCCGTGCATAAATCGCAGGGGAATGAATATCAAGGAGTCGTCCTCCCGCTGTTGGTTCAGCATTACATCATGCTGCAAAGAAACCTTTTCTATACGGCCCTCACCAGAGCCCGGAAGCTCTGTATTGTTATTGGCTCTTTCCGGGCTTTACACATAGCAATTAAAAATAATAGTCCGGTTAAAAGAAATGGCTTGCTTAAGGAGAAACTGCAAAATCGCCTTGAAACTTGTTTGTAGGGGGTAAAAATGAAAAAACTGTTTTTCCTCCTTAGCCTTATTTGTATCTTTGTCCTGAGCTTGTCGAAAACAGAAATCCTCATCGTCAAGGTCCAGAGCACGGCTCTGCGGCCTGAACCAAACTTCTTTTCGGCGGTCAAGCTGATGCTTAAGGCTGGTGACCAAGTGGAAAAACTTGATTCAAAGGGAGGCTGGTTCCAGGTAAGACTCAGCTCAGGGACTGTGGGTTGGGTGCACAGCAGCGCCGTCCAGCCCCGGCCTTCGCAGCTCATGGCCTTAGCTCAAGGGCCGAAAACCCAGGCGACAATGAGCGAAGTGGCCTTAGCCAGTAAAGGGTTTAATCGCCAGGTGGAGGCAAGTTATCGCCAGAAGCACCCAGAAATTGATTATTCCTGGGTTGACCGGATGCTCGGGTTTAAGGCCTCGACAGAAGCGGTGGAAACCTTCCTGCGGGAAGGGCAGCTGGGCGAGTGGAAGGAGGCCAAATGAGACCTTGCTATATATTTTTTAAAGCCCTTTGCTTAGCGGTTAGCTTTTTGTTTTTGGTTAATTGCGCCGTTACTCAAAAGGGAGCGGAAATTCTGGAAAAAACGGGCAAGATAACGAGCGAAGATAAAGAACTGATTACTAAAACGAGTGAAACGGTGCGCACCTCCTTCCGTGACCTGAGTGAAGAAGAAGAATATTATATAGGCCGCTCGGTGGCGGCGCTTATCCTTTCCAAATATAAGGTCTGGGATAATTCCAAGGCGACTAATTATGTTAACCTTCTAACCCAGGCCGTGGCTCTTTTTTCCGACCGTCCAGAGATTTATGCTGGCTACCATACGCTTATCCTTGATACTGATGAAGTCAATGCCCTGGCCGCTCCTGGAGGGTTTATTTTTCTCACGCGGGGTTTGCTTCGCCTCTGCTCCGACGAAGATACCTTAGCAGGGATAATTGCCCATGAAATTGCCCACATCAGCGCTCGCCATGGGCTTCAAGCCATCAAGAAATCCAGGCTAATCGAGGCCTTTAAATTGTTGGCCTCAGAGACGGCCGAGCGCTTCGCCCCAGAAAGATTAGCCCAATTAACCAACCTCTTTGAGGGAACTTTGGATGATATCGTCGGACAATTGATTGAAAGAGGTTATGACCGCCGCTCCGAGCATGAAGCAGATTCTCTGTCCTTAACAACGCTTCAGAGGGCCGCCTATTCTCCCCAGGGAATGCTGCAGTTCTTAGAAGCTTTGGCCCAAACCAAAACCAAGACAACCAGTCTTAAAGGCTGGTTTAGCACCCATCCAGAACCTATGGACCGGTATGAAAGGCTAAAGGCCGAAGTTAGCTTAGTGAAAAAGCAAGTAATTATTCCCAAGGTTAGGTCAAGCCGTTTCCAGCAAGTGGCCTCTACCTGGAAATAGGGTTGAATCTGGCCGTGATCAGGAATAAGTGGTACCGTGGCCTCGGTTGTGGCCTGGTGGCTTTTCTGTTTAGCTTACTCAGCAGCTCTTCGGGGCCACTCAGAGTTCTGGAATGGAAGACCTGGGACCTGAGACAGCGGACTTGGGCTCAACCGGAAAAGGCTTCGCCAGAAATTATTTTGGTCCTAATTGACCAACCCAGCCTCGACTTTTATGCCCAGCAAGGAATTTCCTGGCCTTGGCCGCGACAGATGTATGCGGCGGTTCTTGATTTTCTCCGCTTAGCCCAGGCAAAAGCCGTGGTCCTTGACCTTATCCTAAGTGAGCCTTCGGCTTACGGAGTTGAGGATGACCGACTCTTAGCAGAGGCGATAAAAAGGCAGGGGAAGACCTTTTTAAGTTTTGGCTTGTCGCAAAGTCCACCTTCGAAGGAGATAAGTCATCCGGCTCTTCTGAGTCGTTTTTCCTTGACTTTAACCGAGAGCCAGCCAGCCGGAGTTGTCGAGACGAAATCCGCTCTTCTTCCTCTCCCGGAGCTTCTGGCGGCCGCTCATGGTGCGGGAAATATCCTTTTTCTTCCTGACGATGACGCTATTTTTAGACGGCTGCCGCTTTATTTTCGCTTCGAAGGGCTTCTTCTTCCGTCTCTTCCTTTGGCTGTGGCTTGGGAGGTTAAAGGCCAGGACTTCCAAGCCCCACCTTATGACCGCGAAGGGAAGATGGTGCTTCGCTTCTCCGGTCCCACTGGTGTTTATAAAAGCTATTCAATCGCCTCGATTATCAATTCCTGGGCTCAATTAGCTGAAAACCAAGAACCCCAGGTTCAATTAGAAGAATTTAAGCATAAAATCGTCTTCCTTGGCGCTAACGCTCCTGGCCTTCTTGATTTGAGGCCAACGCCCATAAGCTCAGTGACCCCGGGAGTGGAAATTCAAGCGACCGCAGTGGATAATCTTATTCAAGGAAGGGCAATCGGTTTCCCCCCGCGGCTTGTTTCGGGGCTGTTTATCCTCTTTTTTGCTTTGGTCACAGGTCTTGGCGTCACCTGGCTGGTTAAAATTAGATGGATAATCCTCTGGACCAGCCTCTGTTTTATTGGTCCTGGGGTGGGGGCGTTTTTGGCGTTCCGGGGGGGCACCTGGTTAGAAGTAGTTCCAGCTGAGTTAGCGGTGCTGATTAGTTTTTTCTTGGCCGCCCTCCTCAACTACAACGTTGAAGGCCGAGAAAGAAGGTTTATTAAGAATGTCTTTCGTCATTATCTTAGCCCGGAAATAATCGAAAGAGTTATCGCCAATCCCTCTCTTTTAAAGCTTGGTGGTGAGACCAGAGAAATTACTTCTTTTTTTTCTGACGTGGCCGGTTTTTCCTCGGTGGCTGAAAACCTTTCACCCGAGGCGCTGGTTCGATGGCTGAACGTTTATCTTTCGGCGATGACAGAGATTATCCTGGAAGAAGGCGGGACTCTGGATAAATACGAGGGCGACGCCATCATCGCTTTTTGGAACGCGCCTCTTGACCAGCCCGACCACGCCTTGCGTGGTTGTCGAGCTGCCCTTCGTTGCCAACGAGAGTTAGCTCGGCTCAACCCAGAGCTGGAGAAGGTTGGGGGGAAACCTATCCGCATTAGGATTGGGTTAAACTCAGGCCCAGCAGTTGTCGGGAACATGGGGTCGAGTCGGCGCTTTGATTATACCGCCATGGGCGATACGGTTAACTTAGCTTCCCGGCTGGAGGGCGCTGCTAAGTTCTACGGAGTTTCGATTCTGATCGGTGAATACACTTATCGAGCCGCGGCTGAATATTTGGTGGTGCGGCCGGTAGATGTGGTCAGGGTAGTGGGCAAAAGACAGCCGGTAGAAATCTACGAGCTCTTGGGATTTAGAGACGATTTCCCCGTCGAAAAGCAGCAAGAGCTGGATGTTTTTGCCGAAGCCTGGCAGGCTTATCGGCAGCGGGATTGGTCGCGGGCTATTTCTCTCTTGGCTTCTCTGGAGCCAGACAATCTGACTAAGGTCTATCTTGAAAGGTGCCGGGAGTTTGCAATTACGCCCCCGCCTTTAGATTGGGATGGAGTCTATGAACTTCGACAGAAATAAAAAATGAAAGGGTGCTAATGATTCTTCAGTTTTGGGGAGCCCGAGGTAGCTTTGCCGTTTCAGGGCTTGAGTATCTCGAGTTTGGCGGCGCCACGCTTTGTGCCTCCCTCCAGATTGACGCTCAAAATTTTTATCTCATTGATGCGGGGACGGGAATTAGAAAGTGCGGCGAATTCTTAGCGGCTCATCTTCCCGAGGTAAAGCTCACGCTCTTTTTAACTCATTTTCATTTAGACCACATCATCGGTCTTCCCTCCTTCCAACCTCTTTATGACCCCCGGACTTTTCTTGTTATTTACTCTTCTTTAAGGCCAGAGAAAACGCGGGAGCAGCTTGACCGCCTTATGGGTAACCTCTTTTTTCCCGTGTCTTTTTCTGAGACCGCCTGCCAGAAGGAAATCCGCCAGTTTCGCGACTCTTTTTCTCTTGGGCCGGTGACCGTAAGAACCATCGCCCTTCCTCATCCCCAGGGCAATACTGGGCTGCGGTTTGAAGGAGAAGGGGGAAGCGTCGTTTTCGCCACCGATGCGGAGCCGACAGAGGCCGGATGGAGTGAGGAAATAATTAACTGGGCGGCCGAGGCTGAATATTTGGTGGGCGACGCCATGTTTACTCCCGATGAATATGCTAACAGCAAAAAGGGGTGGGGGCATGGAAGTTACGAAGCCGCCGTCAACTTGGCTCAGCAGGCGAGGTGTGAGCACCTTGTTTTATCTCATTGGAACCCGCAACATGACGACCGCCGCGTCAGAGAGATAATTAATCAGGTCAGGCAAAAATGGCCGCAAGCCCAGGGTGCGAAACCTGGGCTGAAAATTGAAATCTGAAAATAAAAGAGGAAAGTGACCAGATAGATTAGAAAGGGATAAGAGGCTGGAAATTTAGAAAATAGAGATTAGCGACCGGAAAAGTTTATGATAATTAAGAGAGAAAGTCAGGCTTTAGGATGGACCAAATAAGATAAAAAGGGAGCAAAGAAGATGATTTCCTCAGGTCTATCTTTGTGGTCAATCGGTCTTTTTGTCTTGGTCGGTCTCCTTATGGCTTTGGGTTACACGTGGCTGTTCAATCTCCTAACTAAAATCCTGGCCGCCCTAAAATTTCATTTAGCGGCTTTCTTTTTTAAGCGGTTGGTTTTGCCAGCAGCCTTTATCAGCGCCGCTTATTCGTGGCAGCATGTCGGACAATGGCTTACGCCTTCATTGGCGGCCAGAATGGGTCGAATTTTCGACGCTACTCTTACTTTTTTCACCGTCGTTTTCTTCCTCTCTTTGGTAGATGGTATTTTTCTGGTTTATTATCGCTATAAACGGCGACCATTTCCCCTACCACGGCTACTTCGCGGTTTCATTCTGACTATTATCTATATCGCCGTCTTTTTTATCATTCTTCGCACCCAACTGGCGGTTAATATTACTCCCTTTCTGGCCACCTCGGCCCTTTTAACGGCTATCATTGGCCTCGCCTTTCAGGGCGTTTTGAGTAACGTCTTGGCCGGTCTTTCGCTTAATTTGACTCGAGCCTTCAGCCGAGGAGATTGGGTCCAAATTGGCACTCACGAAGGTGTGGTAGAAGAAATGAACTGGCGGGAGACCATCCTTCTTGACCGGGCGACCAATTTCGTTGTCTTGCCCAACAGCTTGGTGGCAGCCGAAAAAATAATCAATTTTTCTCGGCCGGACAAAGCTTCAGCTTTAATCTTGGAAATAAAAGTGGGCTATGAAAATAAGCCGCACCTGGTTGTCAATCAACTTCTGGAAGCGGCACGGGAGATTCCTCATGTTCTCGTCCATCCCGAACCTCAGGCTTTCATGGCCGGATATGACCATCTCGGAATAAACTACTGGCTAAAGTTTTGGGTCAAAGATTTTAGCCGCAAAAACTTGATTTTGGGCGAGGTTGCCCGGCAAGTTTGGTACAAATTCCAGCGTCAGGGAATCAAGATCCCCCTTCCTTTTAATGAGTCTTTTAAAGAAATGCTCAGCACCGTTCAACCTCACAAAGCCCTTGGTGAGGTGGAAGCAACCATCAAAAACAACGTGGCTTATCTTTTGCAATCCGACTTCCTCCGTTATGAGGAGGGAGAGAAAAAGGGCGAGTTGCTTCTTCCTGCAGAAGAAATTATGGCCTTGGCTTCCAAGGCAAGGCGAGAAAACTATACCCGCGGGGAAGTTTTGTTTCGACAGGGAGAAAAAGGGGACCATTGTTTTGTCGTCGCTAAAGGCAGATTGCGTGGGGAAATAATCTACGAAGATAAAGGCAAGAAATATGTCTCCGAATTTGAAGTAGGTGAAGGCGGAATTGTGGGCGAAATGTCCCTTTTTACCGGGATGCCTCGAACCGCCACTGTCGTTGTCGCCGAGGAGGCCGAACTTTTAAAAATAGTGGCGATTGATTTTGCCTGGCTTTTGGGACGAAATGCCAAATTAGCGGAAATGATGGCGGAGATAGTCAGCCAGAGAAACCAGAAAAACCAGGATTTTCTCCGCAAAATTCAAAATCTATCGCAAGAAGACGTCGAGGAGAGCTGCAGCTCCCGGTCTATTTTAGCCCGTCTTCGCCGCCTGATGGCTTTGATCAAAGAGCAAGAAGGTTAACACCAAAGTAATTTTCGATATTAGCTGTGTCTCAAGCTTCATTTCCGATTCATTCCCGAATAAAGTCTTTTCTACCCCCTCAGGAAAATTGAAAAGTATACCTATCATAGGCTATATTAATTGGTTGTGGTTCGTTCTTAAGTGGCCGAGTACGCCTGTAGCTCAGTTCGGATAGAGCGAGGGATTCCTAATCCCTAGGTCGTGGGTTCGAATCCCACCAGGCGTACTTTAGTTAAGAGCCGACAAGGAGGCGGGATGAGACGTCGTGAGCGGAAACATCTTAAAGAGGATGAATTCGTTTCTACCCTATCTAAAACCATCAATTTTTTTCGGCGTTATCAAAGAGAATTAAAAATAATTGCCTTTTCGGTTTTGGCCGTGTTGGTAATTGTTGCCGTTATCAGGGCACTTCAAATTCAAAGCAACCATCGAGCTAACAAAGAGTTGGCCCTAATCCTCGAGCTCCGGGATAATTTGAAAAGCAAAGCCCTGGAAAGTTCAGAAATTCCGGCTGAAGTTACTCAATTGGAAAAAGCCGCTGGCCCGGGAAAATTTTCTCGTTTGGCCTATTTATTTTTAGCCACTTATTGGGTGGAGAAAAACGACCTCTCTAAGGCCAAATCTTATCTGGAAAAATTCCCTGACCAGCCTAAGGATATTTTTTATTTTGAAGCTCGGGACCTTTTGGCCCAGGTGCTAACCTGGATGGCTGACTTTGACCGAGCAGTGTCGGTTCTTGAATCCTTAGAAAAGGAAAAAAACACCACCTACCCCCCCGAGGCGATCCTGATTCACTTGGCCGAGGCCCTGGAGCAAAAGGGGGACAAAGCAAAAGCGCTGGAAAAATACCGCCAGGTTCAGGAGAAGTTTCCGACCGCGGCTTATCTGTGGAATATAGCTGACCGCATCCGGCGTCTTGGTGGCTGAGAGGCGGGCGGCTTGCCAATTCTGAAGAAAACAATATAATAAAGGCTTGATTTTTTGAGAGGAGGCTTGGAATGGCTTACAAAATTACTGAGGAATGCATTAACTGCGGAGCTTGTGAACCAGAATGCCCCAATCAAGCGATTACGCCGGGCGATGAAATTTATATCATCGACCCTGATAAATGCACGGAATGCGTTGGGGCTTTTGACCAATCCCAATGTGCTGCGGTTTGTCCGGTTGACGCCTGTGTGCCCGACCCTGACTACAAGGAAAGTCGCGAAGACCTCATGGCAAAATATCGCCGTCTCCACGGCAGCTGATTTTTACTTTTGATTTTAATTTTAATTTATAATTTATAGATAACTAATTAGCTTAAAAGATACTGAAAGAGTATCTTTTTATTAATCATGAATGAGGGGGCACGGAAAAACCGAGTCTGGCTTAATGTGTCCCTTTTTATCTTGACGGTCGTCTCCACTTTTATCGTCGGCCTTTCTTGGAGCGTTAGTTTTGAGCTGGCGGAAGACCTAGCCGCGCTGCCTTCCAAAGCGATAACTTTGGACGTTTGGTCCCAGCCCAATCTTCTGTTCCTGGCTGCAATTTATGCGCTGGTTCTGCTAAGCATCCTCGTCAGTCATGAACTGGGCCATTATTTAACTTGTCGCCATTATGGTTTGGAGGCGACGCTGCCTTTTTTTATTCCTGCTCCGACCTTAGTGGGCACGCTTGGGGCGTTTATCCGGATCCGCTCACCCATTACCCGCAAGAGTCATCTCTTTGACATCGGGATTGCGGGGCCGCTTACCGGCTTTTTTCTTTCTTTGCCGGCGCTGATTTACGGCCTGGCCCATTCTAAAATAGTGCCGGCCTTGCCTCAGGAGGGCACAATTTATTTCGGCGAACCTTTACTTTTTAAGGGTTTAGAAAAGCTATTATTCGGGTCTATTTCTGACCGTTATGACCTTGTGCTCCATCCCGTTGGTTTTGCCGGCTGGGTGGGTGTGTTGATTACTGCCTTTAATCTGTTTCCTGTTGGCCAGTTGGACGGTGGTCATCTTGCCTATGCCATTTTAGGCCGTCGTTCGCGAAAGCTTTCCAAACTTACTTTAGCCCTTTTTTTTGTCATGGGTATTTTTCTTTGGGTAGGTTGGATTGTCTGGGCTGCTCTGATTTTAGTTCTGGGGCTGAAACATCCCCAAGTAGCTGACGAGGCCGAAAGGTTGAGCTCGGGCCGTCGGGCCTTGAGCTGGTTGGCGCTGGTTATTTTTCTTCTTTCCTTTATTCCTGACCCCATCAAGGGATTCAGTTTATTCGACCTTTTGAGAGGGGGGGACGGGTGGTGATCGTGGAGATGGCGATGATTTTCACAGAAATTGTGGAAAAGTTGTGGAAAAGTTGGGGGGTGAGTTATTAAAAGAAGCGTAAAATCTTGAAATTATGGCAAAATGCACAGAAATTCGTCATCTTTCCCCTCTTTATTTCCAGGACATTTGTAACTTATTGCAATCTAATAAATTAGAGTCAATGAAATGACCGGGAACTCGAACCTGGATGACACCTTCAAAAGGGTGGAAGGTGAGTTTTTCCGATTGCGCCGACTGTATGTTAGCCGCAAGCTAACGCCTTCTGAATTCATTGCAGAGCTGAAAAAACTTCGAGTGAAAGACGAAGCGGGTAGATACTGGACAATTGGTGCCCAGAGTGGCAAATGGTATTATTTTGATGGTCAGAATTGGATTCGGGCTGACCCGCCCTGGAGCGAAGGCAGCTGGTGGGAAGAAAAACAAACCCCTTCAGAGACAGGCTCATTGAGACCGGAAAAAACTCTGGCCGCAGGGGCTGGGGGCCACCTACCCGAAGCTAGGTTGATCCGGGCAGCGCCCAACGTCTCCTCTGTTCCCTCGGAATCGATAAACGAAGGTTTTGAGAGCTCAGAAATTAGCTGGGTCTTATCTTCCTTGCCCCTTTTTCCAACATCTTTTTTTATAGGTAGCCTGGGTTCTCTCTTAGGGGTCATTTTAGGGGCGATTGTCGGCTCGACCAGTTTTTTCTTGGGCCAGTTAAGCTTTCTTCCCCTTATCCTTCAGGAAATTCAAGGAAAGTTAACCGGTGGCTTGATTTTCGCCGGCCTCGGCAGTCTTTTGGGGTTCGTGTCCGGGTTTTTTCTGGGGCTGATAATTGCGGTGCTCTTTAATTTCACCTGCTCCTTAAGCGGCGGCTTGGGGGTTAATGTCCGACCGAAAAAAAAGACCAAATAACCCAAATAATTCTCTCCCCACCACGGAGTTCTCATTTCCTAACTCCCCACAAAATCAAAGAGAATCGCTCCAATTTTTCTAAGTTAGGGCTTGAATCTAATTTCCTGGTTATGCTTGTTTCTTAAGGGCTTTGTTCAGAAGTGGCTCGCGCCAAGGCATGGTAAATCTGTCCGAGAGAAAGCGATTCGTCGTTTGGAGAGTAGCGAACTGGCCGCCACACTTCGAAGCCCAGTCTCTGAAGGGCTTCAGTGGCTGCCAAGGTTAACCAGCGATTGAGAAAAACTCCGCCGCTCAAGACCACCTTATCCACTCCGAACTGACGGCGACACCTTTTGGCTATGTTCAGGATAATTGCGACCAAAGTCGAATGAAAGCGGCCGGCAATGGTGGCGATGGGCACTGCGCCTCTTTTTTGCTCCAAGATAGCCTCGATGAGTGGCCCGAGCGTAATTTTCCAGGGCAAAAATTGGTCTTCTATCAGAAAAGGATAGGGTTTTTCGCAGACACCGTCTGCGGCTGCCTCCAGCCTCATGGCCGCCTCGGCTTCAAACTCCTGCTCTTGAGGGGCTAAATTGAGAAGGCAAGCCACAGCATCAAAGAGTCGGCCGCAACTTGATGTTGGGGGGCAATTGAATCCTCGCCTTATAGCTTGAAGGACGGTTTCTACTTTCCTTTCTTCCACGCCAACCAAAGGGGCTAAAAGGTCAGGTTTTGGTTCCATAATGGTTAAAAGATGGGCCATAGCCATACGCCAAGGTTGACGGGCGGCCAAATCTCCACCAGGAAGCGGGACATAACTCAAATGAGCTAAGCGCTCAAAATTGAGGCCATCAGCTAAGAGGAACTCCCCACCCCAGGCGGCTCCATCGAGGCCATGACCATAGCCGTCAAAAGAAATACCTAAGACCTTAGTCGTGGCCGATAGTCCGTGTTCCAGAAACGCCGCGAGGATATGGGCATAATGATGTTGAACCTTAAGGTGAGGTAAACCTGACCTCTGAGCAAAGCGAGTCGTGCGAAAGTTAGGATGCAGGTCGCTGACTATGATTTGAGGTTTAAGGTGGAAAAGGCGGGTAAAATGGCCGAGCGCCTCCTCAAAATAGAGATAGTTCTGGTATTCATCCAGGTCTCCTAAAAACTGACTCGTAACTACTGTCCCTCGCTTATAGGCGGAAATAGTAACCTTCAGCTCGCCGCCAACAGCCAGAATATGACGGTCCACAGGAAGCGCCGTTTTTACTCTTTCCGGATAGGGAACGAAACCCCGGGCTCGTCTCAGGAAAAGTGGCTGGTTGGCTACTACCTTCAGCACAGAATCATCGGCTCTCATCGCAATTGGTCGATTATGGGTCAGGATAAAATCACAGAGCTCGCCAAGGCCTTCCTTTTCGTCTTTGCCTATCGGCGCATCTTTGCGGTTGGAGCTGGTAGCGACTACGAGGTCAATACTCTGCAGCAGCAGATGATGGAGTGGGGTATAGGGAAGCATAAATCCCATTTCTCCCAAGTGAGGAGCAATGCCAGGAACTTCCTTCTTTTTTTTCAAAAGAACGATAGGCCTGGAAGGGGCCAGAAGCATTTCTTTCTCCGTCTCAGAGACCCAAGCCAGTTCCTCGATAACTTCAAGGTTCCGAGCCATGAGAGCCAGGGGCTTAAATTGCCGCGTCTTAACCTGGCGAAGTCGGTCAACGGCCGCCTGGTTACGGGCATCAACCATTAAATGGAATCCACCCAGTCCTTTTACCGCTACGATAAACCCTTCCTTGATTAACGCCGTGGCTCTATTAAGGCCGCCACAAATTGGTTGGCTCGTCGCCGCAGATAAGAGTTGGACTTGAGGGCCACAGGCTGGGCAGGCAATCGGCTGAGCATGATGCCGTCGGTCAAAGGGGTCGTTGTATTCACGCGCACAGGCCGGACACATCTTGAAGGAAGCCATGGTTGTCCGCTCGCGGTCATAGGGGAGGCTTTCGACGATGGTATACCGAGGGCCACAATTAGTACAATTAGTAAAAGGATACTGAAAGCGTCTTTCTTGCGGGTCCATGATTTCCTCAAAACAGGCTTCACAGGTAGCCACATCAGGAGAGATGAAAACAAAGGCTTCTTCGCCTTGTGATTCCAGGATGAGGAATTCCTTGTAGCCCTCTTTTTTGTCGGGATGAACGCTAACCTCTTCCAGACAAGCCAGAGGCGGTTTTTCTTGCTGCAGGGCTTGAATAAAATTTGAAAACGCCGGCCCGCTTCGGCCTTCTAGGTGTATCTCCACTCCCAAGCCGGTATTTCTAACCCAGCCAGTAAGGCCAAACCTATTAGCTAAATGATGGACAAAGGGGCGAAAACCAACCCCCTGCACCACGCCATGGACCGCAATCTTTATGGCCTCGGTCGACGAAGGTATTTGAGTGTCCCACGCCCCGAGCTCCGGGTTATTTTCTTTCTTGCTCACCTTGTTTTGCCTTCCTTTGTTGCTTTGCTTCTAAGCTGTATTGACACCCGCAGTAATCCTGGCGGTAGAGGCCGAGTTCCCGGCTCAAAGCCACGCTCTTTAGAAACCCGTTTTTTCTCTTGAAATCGGCCTGAAGGAAATTGACTCCGTATTTTTGACCCAAGGCATCGCCCCAGGCATTGATGACTTGGCTCTTTTTCCACGGGCTGAGGCTCATGACGGTGGTGAAAAGCGGAAATTTTTGCTCGGCCGCTTTCTGAGCCGTCCTTTCAAGCCTAATAGCGTAGCAGAGGTCGCAGCGACGTCCCTTTTCGGGTTCATTTTTATAAGCCTCGGTCAATTCGAACCAGCGGTCGAAATCAGGGGCTTCCTCGATTAAAGGTACTTTAAGCCAAGCCGCTACCCGTTCCATTTCTTGGTAGCGATAGATATATTCCTTTTGGGGGTGGATGTTGGGATTATAGAAAAAGGCTGTCGGCTTATAATTGGCTTGGAGGAGCTGGAGAACATAAGCCCCGTCAGGCGCACAACAGACATGAACCAGAATTTTCTCGAGGCTCATCTTTTCATTATAAATTAAAAGCAACAAGAGTAAAGGTTCTCAGGCCGCTGGCCTCTATTTTTCAGAAGGGATGAAGGGAATCTAAGCGTTGCTCGAGGTGGGCAAGCTTGAGGTTGGCGGCATCGATTTTTTGGTAAAAGGGATGAAGACTTTCCTCGGGAAGGCGGACGGTATCGCTTAATCGACCCAGAGTCAGAAAATAGACCCGCTCTTGCTCCTCCAGGTCTTTAATTTTTTCCTCGATTTTTGCCTGTCGTTTTTTCAAAGACCTGACCTCTTCTTTGACTTTCTCGCTCATCTTGGTAGCGGCGACAGAAGTAGGAGGAGAAGGAGATTCGTCAGCCTGAGCTGAAACAGGTTTCCGGCTCAAGAGCGGCGATGAGGTTCTCACGTTTCCCAAATAATCCAGAGTTTGCCGAATCGTAAGGGATTCGGCCTGAAGCTCGGTTCTTTTCTTTTCTAAGGAATCGAGGGAAACAAAAATAGCTTCCGCGGCGCTCAGGGGAAGTCTTTTTTGATAAACAATCCGCCCTATTTCTACCCAAAGAAAAATTTTCCTTTTCCTTTCCTTTTTCATTTGACGCCGCAGATGGAGCTGAAGCGAACGGCGGCGAGCGCCGAGGAAGAAAAAATCAATCCGGCGACGCAGTTCCTTGTCTCGAAGGAAAATAAAAAAGACAAGTAAGCCGATAATTCCCAAGAGGAACCAGAATATCCAGAAAGGAAGCCCTTCTTGTATAGAGAGAGTTGTTGACTTCAGAGAGAAGCGAGCTACCGTATTTAGGGTGCTAAGTGCTTCCATTATATCTTTTCTTTTCTCCCCTTGTTCATTTTTATACCTAATATCCTATCCGTTTGCTTCTCGTTTTTTCTCCTTTTCTTTCTTTCTATATCTCTCTCTTTCTCTTCCTTCCTTCCTTCCTTCCTTCCTTCCTTCCTATACGCCGTTAATTCCTCTCAAATAGCGAAAGCACTTACCAATAAAAAACTCCTGCCTTGAATCAATCAATAAATAAATAAATAAATAAATAAATAAATCAGCCGACCAGCCAACCTGTCCATCCATCCATCCATCCATCCATCCATCCATCCATCCATCCATCTATCTATCTATCTATCTATCTATCTATCTATCTGTCTGTCTGTCTGTCTGTCTGTCTGTCTGTCTATCTATCTATCTATCTATCTATCTATCTGTCTGTCTGTCTGTCTGTCTATCTATCTATCTATCTATCTATCTGTCTGTCTGTCTGTCTGTCTGTCTATCTATCTATCTGTCTGTCTGTCTGTCTGTCTGTCTATCTATCTGTCTGTCTGTCTGTCTGTCTGTCTGTCTATCTATCTGTCTGTCTGTCTGTCTGTCTGTCTATCTATCTGTCTGTCTGTCTGTCTGTCTGTCTGTCTGTCTGTCTGTAGCTTAATAAGTTGGGTTCAATTTGAACGCCTTTAGCCAGGTTGATATTTTCT
>Ga0209102_1000093_pt1 | contig 59051 bp, 47 predicted proteins | sample ConPoolayeHmetaG_FD_185483 | JGI IMG/M metagenome (GOLD analysis project Ga0209102, IMG submission 185483) | Hot spring microbial mat communities from California, USA to study Microbial Dark Matter (Phase II) - Cone Pool mat layer H metaG... ... | reverse complement strand
TGCACTTATCATTCGCATAATATTCATCGCCAATCATTGCCGTAGAGCAGGTCATTCCAATCCAGCCAAGTCGGAAATGCGCAAAGGTATCAGGGAAGGAAACCTGAATCATTGTTCCAGGGGTATGACTGGAAACAGTAACGGTCTTATCATAATAGACCGTAGTGCCGTATTTGATTTTCATCCGGACGGTATAGGCACTATCAAATCCTCCGTAGTTATAAACTGAGCATCTCGGGGTTATCGCTCCAAAGGCCGAATCTACGGTATCACCCTTTGCCGTGAATGGTAATATCTTAACCGCACCGACATTCCGATTCAGGGAGATATCATCAAGGAGGACATAACACCCTGAGTAAGTTCCACCCCGGTAGCGGAAGGCGATATAGATTGAACCACTGTCTTTATACGGAGAGAGAGCTACCGCCCTTCTTACCCAACTTCCACCGGTAAAGACAAACTGGGCAACACGAAGATAGCCTAAGGTATCCCTTCGGTCAGACTTGGTTGAGACCATTACATCAAGGGATTCATAATAGGAACTAGAGTAGCCGTAGGTCCAGAAGAAGAGTGTGTCTTTATCTCTAATCGTATCAATCCTTGGTGAGACCAACCAGTCATTATCCTCAACACCGCCGGTGGTCCCGGGACAGTAGGCACTGGCCGGTGATGAGCGATAGGCAGCTGTGTATCTCTGCCAGAACTCAGTTGGATTAGTCCCATATTGGAAAGTTATCCAATCGGTCGGTGGGAAGGTAGTAGCGCTGAACTGCTCATAGATACTCTTGACCGGATACCAGGTCATAACCGTGCAGGCATTGGCAAAGGTCTTCTTGTCATTTCCCCACTTTGCCGGGTTATCCGTGGTAAGTTCTGTGGAACAGGTAACGGTATAAGGTCCTCTCGGTGCATCAATCTGACCAGCCGGGAATACAACCTCCACCCTTGTTGCCGGAGCAACCCTCACCGGTGTCCAGGCGACATTATCATAGTTCGCAACCTTCAGCCGAACCTGACAACTCTCATAGGTATTGCCTCGATTATAGACCGTGCACCTCGGGATTATTGTGCCCAGGGAATCAATCTGACCCTTAGGGAAGGCAAGGGTTGAGCAGGACATATCCCGCATCGCTACGAATACCTGGGAGGTGCACTTGTCATTCAGCCGGAAGGAATCACCGATAAATGCCGTAGAGCAGGTCATCCCAAGCCAACCTTTGGGAAAGTTGGCAAAGGTATCCTTGAACACGAGTTCTTTCCAGGTTCCCGGTGGATGGGTGAAACTAGTGCAGGGTTTGGTATAATAGGATGTGGCTCCCAATTTGATGCGCATTGTGGCGATATAGACACTATCAACACTTCCGTAGTTGTAGACTGAGCATTTCGGGGTTATCAGTCCGAAGCCAGAATCTACGGTATCACCTTTTGCCGGAACTAATTGTAATATCTTGGCAACACTCACATCCTTAACCCTGACCGAACAACTACTGGTCAACTTATCATCGGCATTGACCATATCCGCGGCCCATTCCGTAGAGCAGGTAACCGGATGACTTCCCCTGGGCCAGGTGGCCTTGACTGCTGGGAAGGTGATATAAACCTTGGCTCCAGCAGAAAAGGTTCCATAGCTTGCTCTGCTATAAAATGGTGGAGAGCCAATCTTCATCCGAACCGAACAGGAAATCGCAACGGTGCCAAAGTTCTGGACCGTGCAGGCCGGGGTAATGGTATTTGCGGAATCAATAGCAAGAGGGAAAACAGTCTTAATGACCCCGATATTTCTCACGTTGACGGTAAGGGTAGTGGTTGCCTTATCGTTTGTTGTCTTGCAATCGGTGTTAAGTTCCGTAGAGCATCTCAGAGCGACAGCACTACCTCTTGGCCAGTTAGAGTTAGGGTTGAATTCAACATACATTGTATCTCCAGGGCCATGAAAACCGACATAGACGCTGTCATTGTAAGTTTGATATCTCAGTCGGACCCAATAGGCTTCTATGGTATTCCCGTAATTGACGACGGTGCAGGCCGGGGTTACGGATTGAGTGGAATCAATTGAGGTGGGGAATGCTGTGCCACCGGCTTGCACAATCTTCCGGACGCCAACATCCCGTAGACTAACAAAGGTTGAGTCGACCTTTCGGTTATTGGCATTATTCAGGTCGCTATATTTCGTAGAGCAGGAAGTTATATTCTTACCTTTTGCCCAGTTAGCCGGGACTGATGGCAGGGTGACCAGAATTGTCTCTCCAGCCGGATGATTGGTTACCAAGGTGGAGCAGCGAGCCGTAAGACCGGCAACCGTAGTTCCGGTCTTAAACACGACATAATAACTGCCCCAAACTGTATCCCGAAAATTGGCGACCGAGCATCTCGGGACTACCACCTTTCCGGAGTCAACCGAGTCGGGCCAGGATAGAGGTGGAAGAATCTTCAGAACACCGACCTCCCGAGCAAAGACCTTAACCGAATCTATGTATTTATCATTCTCCGGGGCAGAATCCATTGCCAGTTCGGTTGAACAGGTGACCGGGTGAAGTCCTCTCTCTTGCAGGTTGCAGGATGGGAAGGTAAGATAGGTGTTTGATAAGGCAGAAAAGGTTCCCCAGACCGCCTTGTTATAGAATGTGCCAACCTTCATCCGAACCGAACAGGACTTAGCAGTGAGATTGAAGTTCCGGACAGTGCAGGCCGGGGTTAAGATGGTGCCTGAATCATATGCGCCAATTGGGTTAAGAATCTTGATGACGCCAACATCACGACGCGCGACCGTAACCGTATTGGTTAACTTATCATTACCTGGAAGTGCATCGTCATATTTGGTGGAGCAACTGACCAGCCAGATTCCGCACTGGTTTGCGGTCCAACTAGTGAAGTTAATACCAAGTTTTGCACCGGGGGCAATAGTAGTGATATACTGAGGATTGGTGTAGAATGGGGAGGCAGGGTCCCCAATATTCATCCAGACCGAACAGGCGGTCACCGTTGTGTTTCCATAATTAAAGACCGTGCATCTCGGGACTATCGCTGTGCTGGAATCAATTATTATACCGGTTGGTGCAAGTTTCCAGACCCCAATATCCGGAGAATTCCTTTTCAGCCAGATATCATCAAGGAGGACATAACACCCTGAGTAAGTCCCACCCCGGTAGCGGAAGGCAATATAGATTTTCCCACTGTCTTTATAAGGAGAGAGGTCTACCGCCCTTCTTGCCCAACTTCCACCAACGAACACGAACTGGGCAACTTGCACATAGGGTAAGGTATCCTTTCGGTCGGAACTGGTTGAGACCATTACATCAAGGGATTCATAATAGGAACTAGAGTAGCCGCGGGTCCAGAAGATGAGTGAATCTCCCTCCCGAATCGTATCAATCCTTGGAGTAATCAACCAGTCATTGTCCGTATTAGCCGTTGTCCCCGGACAGGAAGCCGAGACTGGTGGTGAGTGGTTAGTTGTAGATGTGGTCCACCTCTCTGTGGTATTAGTCCCAAATTGCATCGTATCCCAATCAACCGGTGGAAAGGGAGCACTCATGAACTCTTCGTATAGACCGCTGAGGATTTGAGCGCTGAGGATGCCAAATAGACCACAAAGGATTATAATTATTGCGCTTCTTTTAAGCATCTTTTCCTCCTATTTTGGTGGAATTGGAAAATAAAACTCTCTCCCTCCACCACTGAAAGAGAGCCTAGGGTAGAAATTAATCTCCGAATGCCTGCCACCCCAAGACAGGCAATCGCTGGTAAGAGAAAAGTGAACCGGGCATCCGGAATTTTCTGCCCGAAGGTTATAAAGAAATCCTCACCTCTCTTCTTACCGGTTCTTTTTCTTAAATTCATTATCCCTCTTTTCCCAGTTTTGTTTTAACCCTTATTATACAAAAACCAAATAAAAAGTCAAGGGGATTGGAGTTTAAGGCTTTTATCCGGTCTATTTTCCTGCCGTCAACCATTTTCTCTCCTACTCAGAAAAATCTCAGTCTGGCTTATTATACCATAAAATAAAAAAAAGTCAAGTGCTTTTTTAGTTTTATCCCAAATTTCTCATTTCCGTATTTTATTATTCATCTCTTCGGTCCTTCCCGGTCTTATGCTTAAACTCTATTTTAGCAAAAGATTTAAAAAAGTCAACTAAGTTTTTTCCACACGCAGTTTCACGAGTGATACGGGCATCGCCTTATTGGTTCAAAAGATTGATAAATTCATCAACTTTCAGCCCGGCTTGCCTTATAATTGCCCGTAATGTGCCACGGTCTAATTCTTTATGGTCAGGGACCACTAATTGAGTAAAAGGCTCATCGCGTCGTAAGATAATATGGCTCCCTTCCTGTCGTTTAAGATAGAAGCCCACTTTTTTTAAGGCCTTGATGCACTCCTGTCCCGAGATAACCGGGAGTTTGTTCATACAACTATCACAAAGGTTTCAAATCGCTCTTCGGGAATCGGCAGTCCATCTTCTTTTAGAGCCGTAATATATCCTCGGATTGCCTCTTGGATATTAGCAATCGCCTCCATTTTAGTCTTGCCTTGACTGATGCATCCCGGCAAACTTGGGCACTCAGCTACCCAATAACCGTCTTCACCGGGATAGAGGACTACTTCTCGCATTGCCACCTCCTAACCCAAAGTGGGACAAAAGTCCTAACATCTCTTTCTTGGCAAAATAATCTCCGTAATTTATTATTCATCTCTTCGGTCCTTCCCGGTCTTATTTTATTAAAATCTATTATAACAAAAATTTAAGAAAAGTCAACAGCAATCCCCACCGCAATCAATCCTCTAAGTTACCATCTCATAACCAATTTCTAAGGCGGTTAAATTCGTTTTTAGGTGATGAGGCGGAACCCTCTTGCCGACCGCCATCTTTAAAAAATCTATTTGGGCGATGTGGTATTCGGAAGAGAAAATCTTAGAAAGAGCCCCCAAGAGGATGACATTGGCGAAGAGTTCTTGACCGAATCGCTCTCGGGCGGTTTGGGAAAAGGGAAGACCCTTCACTCTCTTATTCATTTCAAATCGCCTCACATAGAAACTGTCCAGAAGAATTAACCCATCTTCGCTCACCTCTTTGTGATAATCATCATAGGCCTCCTGGGAGAGACAAGCCAATAGGTCAATATCTCTTGCCTTGGGGAATAGAATCGGCAAACTACTAATGATAACATCCGAACGAGAAGAACCACCCCTGGCCTCCGGTCCATAGTTCTGGGTCTGGACAACATATTTCCCTTCATAGACACCACAGGTCTCCGCTAAGATTATCCCGGCCAGGATTAAACCTTGACCACCCGCGCCCGCTAACCTCACCTCAATTCGCATCGCCGACCGCTCCCATTAAGATGAATGCCGGTTTGCTCTTTGTAACTCTTTAAGAAGTCATTGGCCTCGGTCTCATACAAAACACCAATCACCATCTTATCTTCTGGGGTCTTCCCTTCTTTTAAGGTCTTTATCTCAACCGCCTTTTTCTTAAAATATTCTAACATCGCGACCCCATCCCCGATGCGGTTGACCCGACCGAAGAAGGTTGGGCACTGGGTTATAACCTCAACAATGGAAAAGCCCTTTTTGGTAATTGCCTTTTTTATCATACTCCGTAGATGCATCGTATGATAGGTCGTTGTCCGGGCAAAGAAGACCGCACCGGCCGCTTTACTCAATTCAAAGATATTAAACTCCCTCTCCGGATTCTTATAAGGTGTGGTCAGGCTTAATCTCCCTTGGGGGGTAGTTGGTGATACCTGGCCACCGGTCATTCCGTAATTGAAGTTATTGACAATGATACAGGTCAAATCAATGTTGCGCCTTGCGGCGTGGATAAAATGGGAGAGACCAATCGCCAGAATGTCGCCATCGCCACCAATCACGATAACCTCCATATCCGGTCTCGCTAACTTGACGCCGGTCGCGGCCGGAAGCGCCCGACCGTGTAAGGTATGAAATGTATCACAGTCTAAATAGCCTGGAATCCTTGAAGAACAGCCAATCCCTGAGACAACGCAGATATCTTCGTTTCGTAGTTTCAAATCGGAAAAGGCAAAGACTAGCTGTTTCATTATCGTCCCGATGCCACAACCCGGACAGAGGATATGAGGAAACCGGCCATCCATCCTTAGATAGTTAAGAACCTCTGCCTTCATAAGACCGAGAGAATATCCTCGGGTGTTATCATCTCGCCGTCCACCCGATTCACCGGGATAACTTGAATATCCGGACTGATTGCCCGTTCAATCTCACCCTGCAACTGCCCTTGATTCATTTCACAGACGACAACTTTTAGAGCACTGCGCAGCAATTCCTTAAGCCTTCGCTCGGGAAAGGGCCAGATGACCCGAAATCGGAGAAGACCAAGCGGTTTATTCTTTTCCTTTTCGTAAATAACCTTGGCCTCCTTTGCCGCCCGTGCCACACTGCCATAAGAAATAAGGCAGACCTCAGAGCCGATATCAGAAAATTCCCAATCCCAGCCGACAAACATCGCCAAATTATCATAAACCTTGCGCCGCAGTCGCTCCATCTTCCAGGCGATAACCTCTGGGTCATTGGTGGGGAAACCATCCGGGCGATGAGTAAGACCGGAGATGTGAATCCGATAGCCTTCACCAAAAGCGGCAAACTCGGCACCGTAATTGGTCTCATCGCCGTAATGGAGATATTCCTCTTTTGATTTCTTTCTTCGCTTCGGGGAATAAACCTCTACCTCTTCCGGAACATCAATCACCTCCCGCATATGCCCGACAATCTCATCGGTCAGTAAAATCACCGGCATCCGAAGGTACTCTGAGAGATTAATCGCTTTCACCGTGAAGTAGAAAGACTCCTCAACACCCTCCGGATATAAAACGACCGCTGGGTGGTCACCGTGGGTCCCCCATCTTGCCTGCATCACATCACCTTGGGCGGGTTTGGTTGGTAGTCCGGTGGCCGGTCCACCGCGCTGGACATTGACCACAAGACAAGGAATCTCCGCCATACAGGCATAGCCAATCCCTTCCTGCATTAATGAAAAACCCGGTCCTGAGGTAGCGGTCATCGCCTTTGTTCCGGCGGCCCGTGCCCCAATCACCGCATTGACCGAGGCAATCTCATCCTCCATCTGGAGAAAAAGACCGCCGTGCTTAGGTAGTTCTCGGGCCATAAACTCGGCAATCTCTGTCGAAGGGGTTATCGGATAGCCGGCAAAAAACCTCACCCCGGCCTTTATCGCGGCTAAGGCTACGGCTTCGTTTCCGGAAAGTAGTCGCCTCTCCCCCATTATTTCTTCTCTTCTACCTCTTCTTTTTTCTTCCCCTTTTCTACTGAGATGGCGAAGTCCGGGCAGAGAAGTTCGCAGACAAGACAACCGATACAATTATCAGGTCGGAGAACCTCAACCTTTAAATCTTCACCCAATCCTAAGGTTTGGGTCGGACAGAAATTGATACATATCCCGCAACTCTTACAAAATTCCTTCACAATAAATATCTTATGCCCCTTTTTGGTTAGCGTAGTCTTTTCTTTTGGGTAGACCTTTTTCACGGCTGTCTTTCTTGGAGGAGCCTCACCACTTCTGACGGTTCAAAGAAGACCTCAATGCCGGCGAGTTGAAATGCCTGAATCTTTTCCTCTGCGGTTCCTCTCCCCTGCATAATTATTGCCCCGGCGTGTCCCATCCGCTTTTCGGGTGGGGCGGTCCGACCAGCAATAAAACCGAAGACCGGCTTTTTAATATATTTGGCCACATAGCGCGCCGCCCTCTCTTCATCATCGCCCCCAATCTCACCGACCAGAACAATCGCCTTCGTCTCCTCATCCTGGGCAAAGAGTTTCAGACAGTCAATAAAATCCATCCCCTTAATTGGGTCGCCACCAATCCCAACGACTGATGAACATCCTATTCCACTTTCCGAGATATGATAGGCGATTTCGTAGGTCAATGTCCCAGAACGCGAGACGATACCACAACCCCCCTTTTTGAAAAACTGGGCCGGCATAATCCCAACCTTTGCCTCACCCGGATTTATCACCCCCGGGGAGTTTGGTCCTAAAAGACGGGTTCGCCTTGTGCCTAAATAGGCCTTTATCTTCATCATCTCATGCACTGGGATACCTTCGGTAATCACAACAATCAGGGAAATCCCGGCATCGGCCGCCTCATAGATGGCATCCGCGGCGAAAGGCGCCGGGACAAAAATTATTGAGGTGTCAACATCTTCCTTTTTCTTTGCCTCAAAGACCGTGTTAAATACCGGGATACCAAAAAGATTACTGCCACCCTTTTTTGGGCTGACACCGGCGCAAATATTTGTCCCATACCTTATCATCTCTTGGGTATGAAAACTGCCATCCCGACCAGTTATCCCTTGAACTAAAACCCTTGATTCTTTATTGATTAAAATTCCCATATGAAAAAATGATTACGGCGATAATAAAAAAGATGATTACAACGATTAAAAAACAACCGATGTTGGCGATACCTTATCATCGCTGTCATCGCCACCGCCCTTCTATCGTTGACATCGTTCTTTTGGGTGGTTTCATTTATGAATTAAGAATACCCATATTACTGGTGAGTCAATTCGCTTGCCCTTTTTACCGCCTCTTTCATCGTGTCAAGAAATAAGACCGGTTTACCTTCAAGCATTGCCCTTGCCTTATCCTGATTGGTGCCGACGAGACGGCAGACAATCGGCGGTATACTTCTTTTCTCCGCTAAGAAATCTAATATCCCCTGCGCCACATCATCACAACGGGTAATCCCGCCAAAGATATTAATTAGGATTACCTTTATCTTATCATCTCGGCTAATTATCTCTAAGGCCTTTTTTGTCTTTTGCGGTGAGGAAGAGCCACCGATATCTAAGAAATTGGCCGCCCTTGCCCCATATTTATTTATCAAATCCAAGGTGGCCATTGCCAATCCGGCGCCGTTGACGATTGAACCAATCTCACCCTCTAATTTGACATAAGAGAGCCCTTCCCTTTTTGCCTCCAACTCGGTCGGGTCTTGCTGTATCTCGTATTCCATCCAATCCTTATGCCGAAATCGGGCATTATCATCCAGGAGGATTTTGGCATCTAAGGCAATAAAATTCCCAAATCCCTTAGTCAATACTAAGGGATTAATCTCTACCAAATTAGCCTCATAATCAAAAAAGACCTTAACTAAGGCAGAAAGGATAGACAAGAACTGTTCCGAATAGGCATCTCCCTTATCCCCCGGAACCACTTCTTCGGAAAAGAGGCGAAAGATAATACCCCGAGCCTTATAAGGCAAAAGCCCTAAGAAAGGGTCAATCTCTTCTTTGATTATACTCTTCGGTTTTTTTTGGGCAATCTCTTCAATATCCATACCACCAGCCAGTGAGGCAAGGATTATTGGCTTGGCAATACTCCTATCTAAAACGACACTCAAATATAATTCCCGCTCATACTCCACCTTTTCCGAGATTAGAACCTTCTCCACTAGCTCGCCCTTAATTCTTAGAGAAAAGACTTCCTCTAAATTCTTTGGCAAGTCCTCTTCTCTCTCTACCAGTTTCACCCCTCCGGCCTTCCCTCTGCCGCCAACCAAAACCTGAGCCTTCAGGACACAAGGGAATCCAATCTCGGAAATTACCCTAAGACCTTCGTCAATTGAGGTAATCAATCTCTCTTTCGGACAAGGGATATTGTATCGCCGAAAGATTTCCTTCGCCTGAAATTCATATAACTTCATCCTTATAGTTTACGGAATTTTTCCCAAAAGTCAACTATTATAGAGATATAATGTTCTTGAGAACCTAATTCCGAAAGAGCCCCAGAGAGCGAGAGAGAAGAAGGCAAAGGGAGGGGATTAGAGAGTCTAATAGGGAGACCATCAGAAGAAGATAGACCAAGGGATTAAGAATGGGTAAGAGAAAGAGCAAGAGAAGGAGGTAAGGAAATGGGTTAGGGAAAGAAAAGAGTAAGGGGTAAAGTAAGAGACCAAGTAAGGCAATAAGTAAGGGATAGGGTAAGGCATAGAGGGAACGATACCCTAAAAGAAAGGAAAAATCCGATAAGTCCTGTAAAATCATAGGGTTAGAGGCAAAATCAGGCGATAAAAAAGTTTAGTATTACTAAACTTTACTCATTTGAATTAAAATTGACGAAAAAGAAATAATATATTATATTAAGTTATGATTGGCAAATCAATTGGCAAATTGCTGAAAGAGCACCGAGAAAAAGTCGGCTTGACGCAAAAGAAGATAGCGAAAGCCTGTGGAAAGACAAAAGGAACAATCTCGCAATTGGAAAGCGGGAGGTTAAAAGACCCGCCTATCTCACTTATCCTTTCTTACCTGCACACACTCGGTATCCCTTACAGCCGGTTCTTCTCAGAATTGGAAGGGAAGGCACTGCAAACAGAAGAGAAGAAGCAATTAGAAGCCTTAAAAGAAGTGAGCGAAAGATATGAAGGGTTAGGTCTGGATTTGGAGATTAATCGCCCCTCCTTCGCCAGAACCTAAAAGATTTAAGAAAGTATGAAGTTAAACCCCAATAATTAGCGTATTAAATCCTTAAACTTCAATAACTTAATTATGATTAAATCCCTTGACAAATCACCCTTTCTTTGCTATACTTTTATAGTGAAGATGATTTATATTGGAGGTGCAAAATGAAGAAGGTTTTGGTAGGTTTTTTGCCTTTTTTCTCTAATTTGGGCGCAGGATTCGTTGAACTGTCGGCAAATTGGCTATTATGATACCCCAGGTTATGCTTTTGGTGTAGCAATAGCAAATAACTATGCCTATGTCGCTGATGGTGGTTCTGGATTAAGGATTATTGAGTTTTATGGTGTTGGAATAGAGGAAAGTAATTTTTCCCTAAGAAAAGAGAGAAAGATACCAACCTTTGCCTCCAATCTCTTAAATCTTACCGAAGAAGCCGATTTGCTTGATATCGCCGGTAGAAAGGTTTGCAAACTAAATCCAGGCAAAAACGATATAAGCCACCTTAAACCCGGATTCTATTTCATCCGCAATAATGCCAACCACTCAAAAATAAATAAGGTGCTAATCTGTCAATAAAAGCCCTAAACCTGTAGGAGATATAAAAATCCATCAAGTTGCTGTAAGATAATAATTTATTCGCAAAATAACCTTAAATATTCTCTTTCTTTGACCCAATCCTTCCGTTTAACTTATTCATTTGGCTTTCAAAGAGAGACGACCAAACCTTTTTCAAGTCTGAGACCAAAAAACCTCTATGGTAGATACCGTGTTTAGAAACATTACTGAAAACCCGGTTGACTTTTAGTTTTTTTCCAGTAGCATTATCTTTATGTTTTTTTTAATTATCTTTCTTAATACTCAGATAGCGCCACCAACCAATATTAAGGTTTTTGATACGCCGAATGATGAAGGCGGAAGTATCTCAATTGAATGGCGGTTGCCCAAGGAAGATTGCGATACTTTAAATTTAATCCAGGGTTATGAAATCTATCGGGCAGAAAAAAAAGAAGGTCCTTTTGAAAATGTCGGCTTTAATATAAAAGGTAAGAGTTATTATGAGGATAAGGGAGTCAAAGATGGTAAGGAATATTTTTATTATGTAAAGGTGGTGGGAAGAGATACCGCAAAAAGTGAAGTGAGCGGTCCGGTGAAGAGTGCGCCGCAGTGGTTCAATACCTCTCGGTTAAATGTCTTGCTCGTCGTTATTCTTTTTAGTTTTATCGTTATCTGGTATATTGAAAGGGCAAAGAAGGGGGAGAAGTTATTCATCCGTTCAATTCCTGGACTGGATGCGATTGATGATGCGGTGGGCCGGGCAACCGAAATGGGGCGACCGATTTTATTCTCCTTTGGTCTGGGTTATATCACCGATGTCGTGACAATTGCCGCCCTAGCCGTTTTGGGTAAGATTGCCCGGAAAGCAGCGGAGTATTCAACCCGACTTTTAATCCCCAATTATGACCCGATTGTGATGACCGCGGCCCAGGAGACAGTAAAGGAGGCATATTCCGAGGTCGGGCGTCCGGATTTATATAAGGAAGGCGACATTACTTATCTAACCGCTGACCAGTTTGGTTATGCCGCCGGGGTGGATGGCATTATCCTGCGGGAAAGGCCCGGGGCGGTCTTCTGGCAGGGATATTTCTTTGCCGAATCTTTAATCTTAGCCGAGACCGGGCATCGGGTGGGTGCGATTCAGATTGCCGGCACCGTCGCCATTACGCAACTTCCCTTCTTCATCGCCGCCTGTGATTATACCCTGATTGGCGAAGAGATGTATGCCGCCTCCTGCTATCTGAAACCCGAACCCCATATGTTAGGTTCGCTAAAAGGCGAGGATTTAGCCAAGGCGGTGATTAATATCTTCCTTATTGCCGTTGTCATCCTCACTACCGCTAATGCCTTCTTTAATCTTCCCGTGCTTAATAGTATCGTTGAGAAGATAAATAATTGGTTTGTGGTAAGATGAAACGGCAACTCCCGCTCTTTTTAACCTTTATTACTGGTCTTTTATTAATCGTCACATTTTTTATTCCCCATAAGCCTTTTGGCGGATTGGAGCAGAGATTTTTGGTCTGGTATTCAATAATCTCGGGTTTTGCCGTCCTTTTGGGATTAGACAGTTTAATTGCCCACCACCTGCATAAAATCCGCTGGGAAAAACAAGGAAGATTTTACAGTGCCCTCCTTCTCTTCAGTCTCTTCTTAACCCTCTTTTTAGGCTTCTTCTCCTGGGCGAAGTATAAGAGCCCGTTTGCCCTCGGCTCGCCCTTTATGTTCCTTTATACCTATACGATTATCCCCTTACAGGGAACGATGTTTGCTTTACTGGCCTTCTTTATTGCCTCGGCGGCTTATCGGGCCTTTCGCGCCCGAACATTTGAAGCGACCCTACTGCTCATTGCCGCGGTTCTGGTGATGCTCGGTCGGGTGCCACTCGGCTCCTGGTTATGGAAACAAATCGCCTCCCTCTTTGGTAATCCGCAATTAAATAGGATAGAACTCTTTGCCATTATCTCGGACTGGATTATGAATATCCCCCAGACTGCGGCCAAGCGCGGAATATTCATTGGAACCGCACTCGGTGGTATCGCAATGTCAATCCGAATAATCTTAGGAATTGAAAGAACCTATATGAAATGAAAGAAATATGATTACAGCGATAATAATAAAGAGAGATGACGGCGATATTTTTATCTCCGTAATCGGTTAGTTTATCGCAGTAATCATTAACCGAAATGCTCATTTTCATCCGTTTTCGGCTTCTTGGTAATCTACAAGTATGAAACTCTTTGAGTGGCTGAGTAATTTAGATAGACGGATAATCTATCTTCTGGTTGGCTTGGTGGTGACGACCCTTTTGTTATTAAAGGTGGTAATGCCGATTAGGATTTCCGAAGAGGTGAAGATGGCCTATAATGAGATTGACCGACTTCCTCCCAACTCCATCGTCTTCATCTCCATTGACTACGACGCCGCCTCCGAACCAGAACTCCAACCGATGCTGATTGCCCTATTAAGGCACTGCTTCCAAAAGGATATAAAAGTAATCCTCTCTGGACAGTGGGCATTAGGGCTTCCCTTAGGTGAGATTGCCCTCAATAAAGTGGCAAAAGAATATAAAAAAGAATACGGTAAAGATTATGTGAATATTGGCTATCGCCCCGGGCTCACCGCCTTAATGGTTGGTATCGGCCGGGAGATAAGAGATTTTTATGCCACCGATTATAAAGGTATGCCCCTTGATAGTTTTCCTTTTATGCGGAATGTTCATAACTACAACGATATTGATATCTTAGTCGGTTTGGAGGCGGGGGCGACCGGTGATGCCTGGGTGATGTATGCCGGGGCAAGATTTAATCAAAAGATAATCTTGGGTGCGACCGGAGTCGTTGCCCCGGATTTATATCCCTACCTTCAGGCAAAACAGATTGCCGGAATAATTGCTGGTCTGCAAGGGGCCGCCGAATACGAAACACTGGTTAAAAAGGCCGGCACCGGGATATTGGGTATGCCGGCCCAGTCAGCGGTTCACGGCTTAATTGTCATCTTCATCATCATCTCTAACATCGCCTTTCTGTTAACTAAAAAGAGGAGATGAATCCCTTAACAGGACTTGCGTCCCACTTCGCGTATGGTAGTAGATGATTACGGAGATAAACTAACCGATTACGGAGATAAAAATATCGCCGTCATCTCTCTTTATTATTATCGCTGTAATCATTATCAATATGATTAACCTAATCGGAACCTGGCTCGCCGCCACCTTGACGATTGCCATCCTATCCTTCTTATATAAAGATAATCCCCTTTATAAATTAGCCGAACATATCTATGTCGGTGTTTCGGCCGCCTTCTGGGTGATATACTTCTGGGCATTTGACTTAAAGCCGATGCTCATTGACCGTTTCCTCCAGGAGACCGGGGTAGAAAAGTGGATACTCATTTTGCCCGCCTTTTTAGGATTCTTAATGCTCACCCGCTTCTTCCCCAAGATAAGTTGGATTTCCCGGATTCCCCTTGCCTTTACGATTGGGATGGGTGCCGGATTAGGGATTACCGCCAGTGTCCAGGGATTTTTAATCCCCCAGATTGGTGCCACCCTCTTACCATTAAATAGTCCAAATAATCTTCTATTAGTCGTCGGGGTTCTTTCCACTATCCTCTATTTCTATTTTTCAAAGGAGTTAAAAGGGGTATTAAGACAAGGTTTTCGTTTAGGGATAATATTTATTATGGTTGCCTTTGGTGCCTCCTTTGGTTATACGGTGATGGCACGGGTTTCGCTTCTTATCGGTCGGATATACTTCCTCTTATCCGACTGGCTAAGAATTTTATAAGAAACCACCAAAAAGGCCAAAAGAAATTGGGTCGCTGTAATCATTCTTATCGTCGTAATCATCTTTTTATTCTGTGGGTAAAATTAAAGGGCGGGGATTTCTCCCCGCCTCTCCTTGTTTGGCAAACCTCTTTTTTATTTTAGTTTCACCATCTTTTTCGTCGCCTTGAACTCCGAAGTCTCCAGCCGATAGAAGTAAACCCCCTTCGGAACCTCTTCACCTTGCGCATCCCTTCCATCCCAGATTACCCGGTAGTATCCTGCTTTTTCCATACCCGCCTTCAATGTCCGCACTAATCCTCCATTAGCATTATAAACCAGAAGGTTAATTAGGCACTCCTTAGGTAAGGCATAGCGGATGACGGTCTGAGAGATAAATGGATTGGGAGAATTATTATTCAGGGCAAAGACCTTTGGTTGCGTTAGCCAGAAGGTTGGTTCTTCGGTCATTCCCACCGCCATCACTTTTACCGAATCCCTAATGACATCATTCGTCGGTCTCATATCACCAACAAGCATAGTTGTGCATTGGGTGGCAAATGTCCCTGGGGTTGATGCCGTCCACTGGGCAAATCTTGCGGTATCAATCCTTCCCGGTGGCAGACTAATTAAGACCTCGTTAAGATAGGCCGGAGCGATTCTAAACCGAACCAAAAGGGTCTCGGTCGTTGTGCCGAAGTTCTGCACTAATGCCTTAGGAATTACGACACTTCCTTGGTTAATTGTGCCGATTGGTGCCAAGATTCTCAAGACACCAATATCTCTAACCCGAACAGCAACTGAGCCGGTGATTGAGTTATTGGTTGGGTTAGCATCACCGGTTAGTGCGGTAGAGCATTTTGCTACATGCGCTCCCCTCTGGTTTGCCGTCCAGGTCGGGAAGGTAACATAAACCTTTGTGCCCGGGGTATGGTCGGTTATCGTTGCGGTCTGATTATAGAAGGCACCAATCCTCATCCGCACCGGATAGGTCTCGGTCGTAATACCGAAATTATAGACGGTGCAGGCCGGGGTTATAACTGTTCCCGAGTCAATTGTTCCGGTCGGTCCAAGGAGGGCAATCACACCAACATCCCGGACGGTAACAATTACTGAGTCGGTCTTCTTATCATTCGTCGGTCGGAAATCACTAACCAGTGCGGTGGAGCAGATAACGGTGTGCGTCCCTTTTTGTCGGACAGTCCAGGTCGGGAAGGTAATGCGGAGTTTTGCTCCCGCGGTATGATTACTTACGGTAACGCTCGTATCATAAAAATTACCAATCTTCATCCGCACCGGGTAGGTCTCAGCGACACTGCCAAAGTTTTGCACCGAACAGGCTGGGGTAATGACCGCTCCGGAATCAACCACACCGATTGGTGCCAGTAAGGTAATTACCCCAACATCACTTATCTTAACCGTAACGGTATCGGTTCGCTTATTATTTATCGCCCTTTCATCACCCGGAAGTTCGGTTGAGCAGGAGACAGGGAATTTGCCCTTCTGCGTCGCAGTCCAAGTTGAGAAGGTAAGATAAGCCTTTGTCCCCGGGAGATGATTAATTATGACCACGGCCTCATTAAAGAAGGTGCCAATCTTCATCCGAACGGTATAGGTCTCAGTCGTTGTGCCGAGGTTCTGAACGGTGCAGGCCGGGGTAATTACCGTTCCGGAGTCAACCCGGCCAACTGGGGCAACTAAGGTAATGACACTGACATCTCTCAACCGGACTCGGACAGTATCTATTCGCCGGTCATTAGCGAGCAAGGTATCTCCGGCAAGTTGAGTAGAGCAAGTGACAACATGAACTCCCCTTTGCACCGCGGTCCAACTTGGAAAGGTGACACGAATCTTTGTGCCCGGGGTATGACTGGTAACGGAGGCAGTGCGATTATAGAAGGTGCCAATCTTCATCTGAACCGTATAGGTTTCGGCATGGGTGCCAAAGTTCTGAACCGTGCAGGCTGGTGTGATAACCGTTCCGGAGTCAATCGTCCCCTTAGGCGCAACAATGACAATCGTCCCGACATTCCGAATCCGGAACCGAACAATCACCGAGTCGGTCTTCTTATCATTTGCCGGCTGGTCATCGCCGATGAGTTCTGTTGAACAGACAACCGGATGCGTCCACTTCTGGACCGCAGTCCAACTTGGAAAGGTGACCCGAATCTTTGTGCCCGGGGTGTGCCCGATTACTGATGCGTTCACATTATAGAAATCACCAATCTTCATCCGAACCGTGTAGGTCTCGGTATAGGTGCCAAAGTTCTGAACCGTGCAGGCTGGTGTGACAACCGTTCCGGAGTCAATTGTTCCGGTCGGAGCGGTGATACGAATCACTCCAACATCGTGGAAGCGAACCGTCACCGAACCAGTCCGCTTATCATTTGCCGGCACGATGTCATTAGTAAGTTCAGTTGAGCAGGTAACGGTATGCAGACCCTTCTGATTTACGGTCCAGTTCGGGAGGGTAACCCGAACCTTTGTGCCCGGGATATGATTGAGAACAGTTGCGGTATCATTATAGAAATCACCAATCTTTAACCGAACGGTATAGGTCTCAGCGGTCGTGCCAAAGTTCTGAACCGTGCAGACCGGGGTGACAACAGCCCCTGAGTCAATCGTTCCAGTTGGGGCAACAATGGCCACTACCCCGACATTTCTCACCCGGACCTTAACCGAATCAATCTGCTTGTTATTCGTTGGAACAATATCACCGGCCAGTCCAGTTGAACAGGAGACAATATGGGTGCCTTTTTGCACCGCGGTCCAGGTTGGAAAGGTAATATAGAACTTTATGCCTGGGGTATGATTGGTTACCGTTGCGGTCTGATTATAAAAGGCGCCAATCTTTAACCGAACCGTATAAGTCTCAGTTGTCGTGCCAAAGTTCTGGACCGTGCAGGCCGGGGTAACGACCGTTGCGGAGTCAATCGTTCCAGTTGGGGCAACGATAAAAACCGAACCAACATCTCGCACCCGGACCGTAACCGAACCAGTTACCTTATCATTTGTCGGAACGGTATCACCCATAAGTTCGGTTGAGCAGGAGACTGACAGGTCCCCTCTTTCCAGTGCTGTCCAACTGGGGAAGGTAATTCGGAGTTTTGCACCTGGGGTATGATTGGTTACCGAGGCGGTCTGATTATAAAAGGCACCAATCTTCATCCGAACGGTATAGGATGAGGTAACATTGCCAAAGTTCTGAACCGTGCAGGCCGGGGTGACAGCCGTTCCAGAGTCAATTGTTCCGGTCGGTGCGGTAATCCGTATACAGCCGACATCAATCACCGGTCTTTTTAAGAAGATATCGTCAATGGCAATTCCCCGTTTATTATTAGCCGAGTAATAAAAGGCGATGAAGACCTGATTGCCGGCAAAGGCTGATAGACTCAGTGCCCTTCTTGTCCAAGTAGTAGTGGCGGTTGAGATTAAACTGATTTCTGAGTATTGTGATGTATCGCTGACATCAGAACTTGTGGAGACCCGCACCCGAAGGGTCTCGGTGGCGGTTGTCGTGTGTGCCCGGTAATAGAAGATTAAAGAATCGTTTACCTTGAGCGGTCCGATTTGTGGGGTAATCAACCAGTCATTGTTTGGGGCATCAGCGGAACAGCGGGCACAGGCTGGTGTTGAGTTAAAGTAAGTTGTGTATCTTGTCCATTGATTGCCAGCATTAAAGTTATACCTGGTCCAACCAACGGGTGGGAAAGTGGTATCGGTAAAGGATTCAAATAAAATCGTGTCCAGTCCGAAAATGGTTGGTGGTTCGGGTGAAAATTTCTCAAATCCCGGTCTTCTGTCCGTTGGTAGTTGGTAAGAAGTAGAGTAGAGAAACTCAGCGGTAATGATACTGAATAGACTAAAAGTGAGTATTATAATTGTGCTTCCTTTAAGCATTGATTCCTCCTATTGGCGGAAGGACACCAGAAACACCGAGTTTTTCTTCCGTGGTTTCTCTGGTGTCTCCGGCGAAAATAAGGCTCACTTTCTTCCGCTCCACCACGGCGGATTTCCAACTTTGCAAGAGAGCCTTTTTACTAAAATTCCAACCGGCTTTGGTCTCCCTGATTTTTTCTTTCATCTTTATTTTATTATAATCAAATATTAACGAAAAGTCAATGGCAATGAGAAAATTACTACGGAAATGTTTCAGCCGAGGTTCATTGGCTATTGACAAATTGTTTTTTTATGGTATAATTATTTGTAATAATCTCCTTTCACCTCGGGTGGAGGGTGAAAGGGGGATAAAATATCCATCCAAAGATAAGGTAAGAAATATGGTGAGGAGTTTTGTGGAGAGATTTGGAATAAAGTAAAGGATAAAAAAAATGAAAAACTGCAAGGAGGTTATATGAAGATTAACCTTAAAAAATATCTTAACTTATCAACCTTATTTTTCTTTATCTCTCTTCTTCCTTTTTATCTCTTTTCTGACCAGTTGGCTTATCCTCGTAAGATAGAAGGACCACCGCAAGACCCGCCCCCGAGTGTTATCTGGGGTCCTTATACCCTACCCGATTTAAGGGGACTGGACTATGGACTCTATGGATTGGGTTACAATGGTCTGACCGATAGACTCTATGCCACATATGTCTGGCATAGCTATCTCCATTGTTATCGCTCAACCGATTCAACAAATCCTCTCCGCCCTGAGACAATACCTACCACCGGACCTCCCTATCCGGTTATGGATTCAATTCAGGATATGTACTACTGCCACTATGATAATAGTATCTGGCTTCACTCCAGTAAAAGACCTACGCCAATGGTCTATAAGATAGATGCCAGGACTGGACAACTCCTTAGGCAATTCCCAACACCGGCTACCCGCTGGGGAACAGGTATCGCTTTTAATGAGCGGGAGAAACTACTCTATCTCGTTGACCGAATGTATGAGAGAGAATACCCCTGCACCCTCTATATTACCGATACCCTGGGAAATGTCTTGGAGCGAAAACCATTGAATCTTGGTTATAGTGATGTCGGTGCCCGGTGTCTTGACTTTGACTATACCAATTCCAATCCCAACTGGCCAACCCTCTTATTGATATACACTTACTTCCGTGATGTCAGCGGCGGAGTAGGAATCCTTGATAGTGTCGTCCTATTTGAACTCAACCGGTTTAATGCCGAGGTAATTCACCGACAGGTATTACCAGGTCTTGGCGGCTATTCGGTGAATAATATTCGGGGTGTTGCCTGGGACCCAAGAAATGGCGACTACTGGATTGGTATTATGCAAAATCCACTTAACAATATCTATAAGATGGATGGCTGGCATACACCGCTGTCTACTGATGTCGGTCTCACCGCTCTCATTGCCCCAAGAGGACTTTGCTCCTTAGGGATGAATATCGTGCCGCGGGTATGTGTCCGAAATTTTGGCAACTCAACTGTTACCTGTTCGGTAAGGATGCGCATTGGCGACCCGCCTTATCTCTACAACGAGATAAGGGCTAAGACGCTTGCCGCCGGAAAAGAAGATACGGTAAACTTTCCGCTCTGGATTCCGGATTCGGCTTCCCTTGGCTATCAGACAGTAAAATGCACAACCAAACTCACCGGTGATGGATTCTCAGGCAATGACTTCTGGGTTGAAGAGATTCAGGTTGGCGGGCAGATAGTCCGGGATGTTGGCGTTAAAACAATCACTCAGCCGCCACTGACCGTTGATTCCGGATACACCTATCCGGTCCGGTGTTCGGTCAAAAACTACGGAACGGTCAGCGCAACCTGTAGTGTCTATTTCTATATTGGCGATTTCTATACCCGGGTTGAAGAGAAGACCTTACTCCCCGGAAATACCGAGGTAGTAGATTTCCCTGCCTGGACCGTGCAAAGCCCAAGGGGTGGTCATAGTGTCCGATGCTCCACTCATTGTGCCTATGACCAGAATCCTAATAATAACTTTCGGGAACGGGAGCAAGGGGTATGGATTAATGTCCACGATGTCGGCGCTACCGCAATCAACTCACCACCGGCCAGTGTTGACTCCGGGCAATCGGTGCCAATTATTGCCCGGGTAAAAAACTTTGGCACCTATAACGAAAACTTTACGGTCTGGTTCCATATCGGGAGTTTTTATTCGGAGCAAAGGAGTAAATTCCTTACCCCGGATGCCGAAGATACCGTTAATTTCCCTGATTGGTTGGTCTCCCAACCCCGGGGACAGACCTATCCAATGCGCTGTTCTACCCGCCTCGCCTCGGACAAGAACCCGGTAAATAACTACAAAACCGGAAATGTAAGTATTAGTCTGCTGGATGTTGGTGTTAGTTCAATTCTCTCCCCTCATAGCATCATCCCACCCGGCGCCTATAATCCAAAGGTAGTGGTCGAGAATTATGGAAGCCTCTATGCCGAAAACTTCCGGGTCATCTGCCATATCTCTAAGGAAAAGCAATTAGTCTATGCCGACACCTCATTTCGCAGTCTCTTACCGGGAAGAAGCGATACAATTGAATTTAAGGATTGGGTTGTCTCCGATACCGGAACCTATCAGGCACTTGCCCGAACCGAACTCACCGGTGATATGAACCCAGAAAATGATGAAAAGAGAAAAACAATTACGGTTCTGCCGCCCAAGCACGATGTTGGGGTTATTGCAATCAACTCACCACCGACCAATGTTGACTCCGGGCAATCGGTGCCAATTCTTGCCCGGGTGAAAAACTTTGGCACCTATAAAGAGACATTTGATTGCCGGTTTCATATTGGGGATTTCTACTCCGAACTACGTTCCAAAACCCTCCTGGCGGGAGATGAAGATACGGTTAACTTTCCCAATTGGCAAGTCTTACAAACCCGGGGAACCTATCCGATGCGCTGCTCCACCCATCTCGCCTCTGATGATTCCTCCGACAATAACTATCAGGCCGGCGATGTCCTAATCAATGTCCGTGATGTTGGTCTTGTCCAAATCCTCTCTCCAAAGCCAACCATCTTACCGGGAACTTATCGGTGTAGCGTGGAGGTAAAGAATTACGGGAGCCTCAATGCCGAAAACTTCCGGGTAATATTCCAGATAATCAGCAGTGATAAACAACTTGCCTATGCGGATACCGAGATTGTATCACTCCTGCCCGGTCAGTTGGACACCGTTCTTTTTGACAAATCCTGGAATGCAACACTCGGCACCTACAACGCCCTATCCAAGACCGAATTGAGCGGGGATGCCAACCCGACCAATGATGAGAAGACCCGGACTATCCGGGTGATATATATGCAACACGATGTTGGCGTCTCCCGGATTATTTGCCCGACCGGCGAAGTCCCACCTGGTCCAACCAACCCTAAGGTCTATGTAAAAAACTACGGCGCCTTCACCGAGACCGACTTCCCAGTTATCTTCTGGATTGAACAATTGAAAGAACCGGTTTACGCCGATACGGTAAAAGTCGCTGAGGTAATTGAGCCGGGCGATTCCGCTCTGATAACTTTTAGGAGTTGGCATGCTGGGCTCGGTGCCTATAAAGCAACATCCTGGTCAAGACTCACCGATGATGTTAACCCACAGAATGATTCATCAACTACTCTATTTGAGGTTATCCGGCACGATGTGGCAACATCTGGGATTATTGCCCCGAGCGGCGAGATTGGCGTTGGCTTCCCAATTACTCCAAAGGCGATAGTGAAAAACCTGGGTAGTGTGAATGAAAACTTCCCCGTAGTCTTCCAGATTCTTTCCACTGAGACAATTGTCTATGGTGATACCCAAAATGTCTCTCTTCCGGTGGGTAAAACCGATACCGTAGAATTTAAGGATTGGATACCAACGGTTATTGGTGACTACAATACTAAGACCTGGACAAACCTGAGCACTGACCAAGACCAAAGCAATGATACAACTAAGGGAGAAGTGAGGGTTGTGCCGGAGGTTCACCGGGATGTCGGGGTCGTTTCCATTATCTATCCAACCGGAAATGTACCGCCCGGGAATATCCAACCACGGGTAAAGGTGAAAAACTACGGAAATGTTCAGGAGCCTTCCTTTAAGGTCTTCTTCTTCATTCATACCGCTCCTGACCAAGAATATACCGACTCCTTAGAAGTTCAGAATTTAAGCCCACAGATGGAATATATCGCAACCTTTACTTCTTGGCTTGCCCTGCCGGGGAATTATACAACCCTATGTTCTACTTATCTCGCCGAAGATGAGAATCCAGTGAATGATACCCTGCGTGGTTCTTTTACCGTTTTTCATTATGCCAAGGATTGCGGTGTAACCGAAATCCTCTATCCGAGCGGTAATATTGAACCGGGAACCCAGGTTCGTCCCCGAATCAAAGTCCATAACTTCGGCGATAACTCGGAGACCTTTAAGGCTTACTTCCGAATTTACTCCGGACCTGAGCCGTTCTATACCGATTCGGTTGATGTGGAATTACTACCTCCCAATACAACCCGCGAACTGACCTTTACCTCTTGGCTGGCTGTGAGCGGTTCTTATGAAGGAGTGGCTAATACCGTGCTCCCTGGTGATGAAAATCCGACAAATGATACCTTACGAAAGCCCTTCACTGTGCTCCGCTACAACTATGATGTCGGTCCAACTCGGATTGTCTCACCAATCGGAATAATTCAACAAGGCAATGTGATACCCTCCTGCACCGTTTATAACTTCGGCAACCGAATCGCCAACTTTAAGGTCTTCTTCATCATAAACTCTGGCTTGGATGTGGTCTATTATGACTCAGCCGAAGTTACCAATCTTGCCCCGGACCGGGCGACCAAAGTGAGTTTTAAGGTCTGGTCCGCGACCATCGGCAATTATCAAACCCTCACCTATACCCAATGGTCATTGGATGAAAACCGAACCAATGACTCTTTAAAGGGAACGGTGATTGTTCGTTCGGTGCTTTTCGGCTGGGGAAAGGTTGGTGATGTCGTCCCCCGAGCGCCCGATAATAAACGAATCAAGAGTGGTGGAGGAATGACAAAGTGCGGTAATTATCTATACATCTTAAAGGGCAATAATACCCGTAGTTTCTACAAATATCTCCCAGAAGCCAGTGCGGCGCAGATTGAAGATACCGTGCCACTTGGTGAGAAAAATAAGAGGGTAAAGAAGGGCTCAGGTATCACCTCCGATGGCCAGCGCTATATCTATATCGTTAAAGGTGGTAATACCCGAGAGTTCTTCCGCTACGACACCCAGCGCGGCGAGACAATCTGGAAGACACTGTTGGATGTTGACCCAGGACCAAATAACAAGGCACTGAAAAATGGAACGGCCATCGCCTATACCCCAGGTTATGTCTATCTCTTGAAGGGCTCAAACACCAAAGAGTTCTACCGGTATATTATCAGCGAAGACCGCTGGGAAGTAAGAAATGGTCCACCACGGGCTAAGGGCTTCAAAGATGGTAGTTGTCTTGTTGCCTATGACGATACCCTCCTTTATCTCTTAGGCGATAGGTATAATAATTTCTATCGGTATAATACCAAGACGAACACCTGGGATTCCTTGAAACCGATGCCCCTTTCTCATCCCCAACTAAATAGAAATAAAAAGGTGAAGGAAGGTGCCGCCCTGACGGTTCTTGATGGTAAAATCTATGCCTTCAAAGGTGGCAATACCGGTGAGTTCTGGGTCTATTACCCAATCGGCGATTCCTGGAAAGGTAAGGCGATGATACCGAAAGAGCCGGATGGAAAATTGGTGAAAGGTGGTGCAGCCCTGGTCACCTTTGGACAAGCAATCTGGGCCTTAAAAGGAAATAATACCGTCAGCATCTGGAAATATATTGAACCGCCAACCTGCCTCTTCTCCCAATTGCCCAATGAGGGTAGCGCCGGTGAGATAAGTGAGGTGAAGAAGGAATTTGGAGTAAAGAGCCGAACCAATCCCACCACCCCAGTTACCATATTCTATAATCTACCAACCCGAGAAGTGGTGACACTACGGATTTATAACTCCCTTGGTGAACTGGTCTATTCCGAGAAAACGAATCAAGGATTCTTTTCGGTGCGGAAACTACCTCCGGGGATTTACATCCTAAGATTTTCGGTTTCGGGTTACGAAGAAAAAGAGAAACTCATCATCGTCGGAAGTCGGACTTCCTTAAAATAAAAAATCTAAGGGTCGCATCCTCTAATTCCTTAAAAGTAGAGGGTGCGACCCTTATTTCTTCTTGGACGGAGGATTAACCCCCAAATCAGACCAAATAAAAATCCGCCGATGTGGGCAAAAAAGGCAATCCCACCACCAATGCCCGGCAAAGAGGCAAACCCATAAATAAATTGCAACAATATCCAGAGGCCCAAGAAGAGATAAGCCGGTAAATAGACAAGTCTAATAAAGAAACCAAAAGGAATAAGGGCTAAAATTCGGGCGGTTGGGAAAAGGACCAGATAGGCACCCAGAACCCCGGAGATGGCGCCCGAGGCACCAATCATCGGTGTCCGCGAATTCATCGCCGTCAATATGTGAAGAAAAGCACCAGAAAGACCAGCTAAAAGATACATCACCAGAAAACCAAGATGCCCGCAGGCATCTTCCACATTATCCCCAAATATCCAGAGATAGAGCATATTACCAATTATGTGGTCAAATCCACCGTGAAGGAACATTGAACTGAAAAGCGCCGGCAATCTTTCACCATTGATAATGAATACGGGAATTGCCCCGTAACGAAAAATAAACTGTTCCAATTGTATCCGAGAGAGGCTAATCTCGTAAATAAAAATTAAGACATTAGCCGCGATTAGCCCGAGGTTAACATACGGGAAACGAACCCGAACCGCCGGGACATCATCCTTTAATGGTAGCATCCATCAAGTCTCTTCCAAACTAACAACCGAATAACTGACAATTACCTCTCCCTGTATAAAACCCTCTCCTCTCTTTCCTTTAATTGAGACCAAATCCTTTTCAATGCCGAGGGCTTGGGCAATTTTTTCCTGCATCGCCTCCCGATAGGGTGAAATCTTGGGCGCAGCACACACGACGACCGTATCAATATTTTTTACCTCAAATCCTTCCCTTGCCACAATCCTTCTCACCTCGGAAAGTAGAAGGATACTCGGGATGTCTTTATACCTCGGGTCGGTATCCGGAAACCAAAAGCCGATATCCTTTTTATTCATTGCCCCGAGCAGGGCATCAATAATTGAGTGAATTACTACATCACCATCCGAATGTCCGACTAACCCCTTCGGGTAGGGAATCTCAACCCCGCCCAGAAAGAGTTTTCTTCCTTCTTTTAAGGGGTGGCTATCAAAGCCAATTCCAACCGGCATTGCTAATTTTAACCTTTCTTCGCCAATTGTCAATCTCAATGCTTTTTTTCACTATCTATTTCATCCAAAGACTTTCTTTATCGTCGCCCGACTGAAGCCCCTTCTCGCTAAAAGTCCTTTCAGTTTGCCTTTTATAAAATTTTCCCTCATTTCTTTATCCATCCCCTTTCTCTTGGCCAGTGCCTCATAATGCGCCAGATATTTCTTTATCAATGCCTCCGCCAAATCTATCTCCTCTTCTTTTCTCGGTGTTAATAACTCATCAACCATCTCGTCGGGAATCCCCTTTCTCTTCAATTCTCTCCTTATAGCAACGGTTCCTTTTTTGCGAAAGGAAAGAGAATGGCTAATATAGCGCCGGGCAAATTCCTTATCATTTAAAAACCCCCTCTCGGTCATCTCTTCCGTAATCGCTTCTACCCACTCTTTATTTTCGGCGGTAAGTTCCTTGCGGCGCCGCAAAAGATAGGTAAACAGACGAAGGCGAAACTCTTCTTTTGTCCAACTCTTTTTTCTCAACAGAAAAAGGGCGTAATTTTTTAATTTGGTCAAAAGAAAAGATGCCTCTTCAATCATCGCCGATAAATCTCATACATCTCAATCTCCCTTATCTTCTTATAACCCAATTCTTCCAATTTATAGAATGCCTTATCCCGTTCGCTCAATATCCCAACGACCAGCCGGGGAATCCCTTCTTGTATTTTCCTTCGGATTTCTTCGGGTGAGGAGAGATTTAATAACCGACGACCTCTTTCGGAAAATCTTAAGGCAAATGGAAAATCCGGACAGGTTTCATAGTCATCAAGATTTTGCCGCCGGGCTAAAACCGGGAGATTGGGACCAAAGACCAAGATTTTCTCACCGGGTGACGATTCCCGTGATATCTCATCTATTACCTTTTTAATCAAAGGGAGGTGATACTTTTGATAAAAGGGACGAAAATTACCCGTATAATTATAAATAATAAAGATGGAACTCAAAATATAGAAAAAGCCGAGGAAGAATAAGATAAGTTTAATCCGATAATTACTAAAAGCCGGAAAGGAAAGAGAAGAAATATAAGGGAGGACAAAGATTATTAGATACGGGATTACCTGAATGAAATACTGGAAGTGGGTGGGCGATATTAATAGGTAATAGATAATAAAGGTAATGCCCCCCAAGATGAGAGAGAAGAATTCAAATTGATAATCCTGCCGGCGGGGAAGATAATAGCGAAAAGCGAGTATTGCTGTAATTATTATCAATAGATTCTGAGGAAGGAAAAAGACCTTCCCTAAGATTGCCAGTTTATTAGCCAGGATTTGTCCCAGATTATCCGATGCCCCCCGCACTAAATGATAATAGACGGTATCAGTTAAAAAATTTCTGGGCGCAAGAAAGAAAAAATAGAGACCAATTCCCTGGGTAAGAACAAAGCCAAAAAGAAAAGGCATAACTCCCTTTTTACCCTTATGCCTCCGGATGTAATATAAATAAAATGGTAAGAGGAGAAGAAATATTATCCTCGTCTCACCCGCCAGCCCCAGAAAGATTCCGGACAAAAACAGTCTTTCCTGATAAAGAAAAAGGAGAGATAGGAAATTAAAGATGTTAACCAAGATGTGCGGTTTATTCAATGGAATCCAAGCCAGAAATAGACCGTTAGCCAAATAGACAAAAATGAGAAAGATTATCGCCTCCCGGGAGATGCGGGCAATTCGCTTATTTAGGTAATAAAAAAGTAGTAGCCCGAAGATAATTCCGAGACAAGCAAAAAAGAACCGGCCGGCAAAAAATCCGCTCATCCCCCAACGAGCAAACGGCAAAAGGGGAAAAAACGAGAGGGGCATCTGCGGTAAGAAGAAATCCCGATAGGCAACCTTGCCAAGAAGTGTCTCATTAGCCGCGGTTAAAAAGGCCAGTTCGTCGGAATCAATCACCCGAATGAAGATTAAGAGAAAGAGCAAAAGGGCGAAGAGCGAAAAGAGAATAAGGAAAAATATCTTCTTTTGCACCGGCTTATTTTAACGAATAAAATAAATATTGCAAGTGGTCTTGTCTTTATGGTGGATAAGGGATACCCTCTAAAAAATTCTGCCGGTAGGCAAGATTAAAAGGCAGGGAATAGAAAAGGGTAGTATATAAACCAACCCGCCGCGGTCTCTTCAATAATCGGGATAAAATATGACGGAAACTATAAAAACTTGATTTTAACCAGAGCGGCTCCTGGGGCGTAATTAAAGGGTGATAGGACAGATAAACTAATGATGCCTCTTTATCCTTTTGAAAGAAGCGCAACTCAATAAAATCCGGGTCAATCAATCTAAGATTCCGGGCAATCGGTTCATAGAAAACCCCCTCTTTTAAGAAAAGCCCAATCCTCAATCCGACAAGCATCCTCTCCGATTGAATTCTCTTCACTTCTCTCCTCTTCTTTTTGGCTAATCTCTCATCTAATGAATATAACTCATCGGAGGTAATAAAATCCTCGGTCAAAAAGATAACCCGGACACCCACCTTACTCAGAAATGTCAAATAGTCCGGATAGTCTAAAATAGCCATTGAGGCATTTACGATCCACTCCTTTTTATAAGACCAGAGACTAAAAAATATCTCCCGGTAATATTCCACATCCGCGGCAATATCTTCATCTTGCAGGAAGACCCTTTTATGAGGTAAGGTTATTATCTCACCAATTATCTCTTCCTTTTCTCGTTTTTTTATTCTATTGTTGTAGTAAAGTGCCTGGGTACAGAATGGTCGGAATTGCTTGGGACAGAAACACCCGAGGATAAAGGTAGTTGATTGATAGCGGGAAAAGAAATGGGGCATTAAGTCCCAGCGCGGCAGGAGATAAGTAGGAGCATCTTTGGCATTATATACTTCGGCCAACCTTCCCATTTTTAGGTCTTGCTTTATTTCCCCAAAGCAATTTAAGATATTTCCCCGGACAAAGCTAAATCCCCTTGCCATCTCTTCGTCAATTGATATCCGAGGACCAAAAAGTATCACCACCTTTCCTTTGGCCCTGATGGCCTCAGCCATTTCTCTTATCTTGCTCTTTGGGACAATCAGTGGTGTATAAATTAAAATCACCTCACCCAATTTTTCCCAGGGTAGTCTCTCCACCCTTTCGTCAAAATAAGAAAAATCTCCTTCGGGAATAAAATTCGCCACCTGCAAAATCTCTTGGTTAGGATATAAAAGTAAGCCAGCACCTCTTGCTAAATTCCCCGTATCTTGCGCTCCGGCCGGATAGATAAAAGAGAACCTCATTTTCAACCCTTTATTCAAAAGCCTTAACTTTGGCAATTGGGTAGGAGTTCCCTTTGGTTTTTAAGAATAAGAAATAGAGACCAGAAGAAACCTTACGGCCTTTTTCATCGCGCCGATTCCAAAAGATACTACCTGACTCTTTGGCGATGAGATTTTTAATTAGCGAACCTTTGACATCGTATATCTGATAGATACAGGGACTAAGGGCTTCCTGGGGATTTATCCAGTGGATAAATAACTTAGAAGAAAATGGATTAGGGAATACCCGAATCTTAAAGGAAGGGATTGGTTGGCTTTTTTTTGCCACAAAATTAGGCACTTCGGGTAGTCGCTGAACAACTTCAACATCATCCAGATAAAATCCTTCACCTACCCGACCGTCGTTATCGCTCTTAAAGGCAAATCTCACCTGAATCGTCTCACCGGCGGGCAAAAATGCTAAATTATAAGATTCTTGACACCAATCACTCTCAATCTGCTTTCCCTCCCCTAAGGCACCTCCGGTGCCAATAAAATCCAGGGTGCAGGCTCGGTCACGCTTGAGGATAATCACATATACCCCATCTACTCCATAGATGGGAAGTTTAAACCAGCGCCAGAATTTTAAATAAGAGTTTTCTTCCACCATAAAGGGAATCGTCTGAACCCAGCAATTCATATTATCATTATATCTACCCGTTCCCCGCTCACCGCAATACCAGGAATAATTGCCAGAATGAGCGCGCCGGGATGAGATGTGCCAGAGATTACCACTACCACCCGTTTGCCAGAGGGAGTCTCCTCTTTCCATATCATCCGCCATTCCGGCTTGACCAATCAGCAACGAAAAGGTATCAAAAAAAGTCCCTGAGGCACATCGGATAGTTAATTGCAACTTACCTAAATAAGAACCCGGACAGAAAGGCGAGATAGAGATAAGAAATGTATTAGGAATCTGTTTGACCGACTTGGGGGTTATCTCGCCATAAAACAAACTCTCCGGTGAAAAGACAGTAATATACGGGTCAAGGGAAGAAAGACTTGCCCAAGTATTATGCCCAATACCTAAACCGGAATTAGCAAGCGAAATATTAATCTTCTTTTCCTGACCGGGAAGAGAAGGTTTATCTTTTACCTGGGGGTGATGAATACTAAGAAGCGGTGTGCCAATCAAGAGTGTCGGTTTATAAATCCTTTCCGAGTCTGCCTTCACCACCAAATTAAGATAAGAACAATGTCCATTAGGCGCATCACCAATGGTGAGCTGAAAACCATTTTTTATAAACAAAGATTCGCCCGGTCCCAGATAACCAAGAAAGGCAACCGAGTCAGTGATTATAATTAGAGAGTCGGAAGAGGTAAGAGAGAGATTGATGTTGGCCACTGGTTCGCTGCCGCAGTTCTTAAAACCGCAAGACAAGAATACGGTCTCCCCGGGGTTGGGGATTTTATCGCTATTACCAAGAGAATCATTAAGAAAAAACCCGGTGAAATTTACATAACCACCCCTGACCACCGGTATTTGTCTCTCGCAGGGGTAAAAGTTCTTGGCGGTCACGGTAAGGGAAAAATCACCCAAATCATCAGTTCTTGCCTGCAAAAATACCTCTCCTCGCTCCGAGGTATTTCCCCGGTCATAAGAACTGCCTTCCTTCATCAAACAGACCAGGGCGTCTTTCACTGGTCTTCCTTGATAAGAGACACTAACCAAAATCCTACTTTCGCCCTGAGGAATACTCATCGGCGAATAGACAGTTAAAGAATCGGGTTTGTTTGTCCAAGGTGTTAACTCTGGGTCACCGAGGAGATTCAACTGATACTGATGCCAACGATAGACGTTCCGTGAGCGCGAAAATGGGATATAATGCATCTTCGCATAAGAGAGGGCCTCTCCTAACCGTCGGTCTTTTTTCAGGAGTTCATAAAAGAAACGGGTGTCAAACTTATCCGAATAGCCAAAACCGGGATTTCCTGGTGAACCCCAGCCATAACTGGAATTGCCAATAAAGGCAATCCCACCGCCTCTTGGATTTAAGAGATAATGCTCGGCGATACAGTCATAATCAAAAGCCTGAGTCCAGCAGCCGATTGAGTAGAGGATACCAAACTTTCCTTGATTGGTTATCGTATCCATATCCTGATTACTAAGCGCACCGATGCCGGTGCTCATCACATCAATCCAGCCGTGCCCATCGTGGTTTAAGAGATTCTTTCCCCTCCGCATCTCGGCCATAACCGCCTCCCGGGTCTCATTGCCCCGTGATTCGTATAACTTCGTAATATTAAAGTTAGAAGAAAAGGCCTCTCTTTCTATCATATCCTTATGTTTGCCGCCATCGGTATAAGGGTCATGCCACAAGACCTCAGCGAAGAAGAGGGCATCTTGTAAATAATCCGCCGGCGGTGATTTTTCATAAGTCAAAACCTTATTGACAAAGGCCTGCGCCTCGGAAATTGTATTAACCGGTGCCCGACCAACGAACAAATCCGGATATAAGTCAACCGAATCCTCAACTTCACCAAAGATGGTATCGCCATCAAAATTCCAGTTCCCATCTAAATCCGAATAGTAGAGGTCACAGGGCAACCTATCTTCCCGGGGATGGAAATTGGCACTACAGGTCATCGCGTAAGCATATCGACATGGTATTATATCAACATCCCCACCTAAAAGAACCCACTTCAACCCGGAATCAGGAAGAGCCCTTAAATAATTTCTAATCTTCTCTGGTCTATCCCTACCGGGATAATTTGCCTCAATCCAAGAGACCGTCCTTATTACCGCCGGCACGCCCTTCTTTGTCTTCCAGTTAGCCAGCCTACCAAAAACTGTATCCAGGGGTGGTGAGGTAATAATAAGATACTCAAAGTATTGGCTCAAAATGGAAAAGGAAAAACTTCGCTTTGGGCTTTGGGCTTTGGACCTTGCGTCTTCATCGTAATCCAGTTCTAACCTTAGTTTCTTATAGAACACAACCTTCCCATCCCTCGGCTGATACTGCACCGGGTATATTAAAAATTCTACTAAACAGTCTTTCTCGGCTTCTTTCTCTGCTGAAAAGAAAACTCCGCAACCTTTAAGGTCAAAAATCCTTCCGGGATAAAAAAGAGTGGAGCGATAGACTTCATCTACTGGGAAGACAAAATCTTTTACTCTCTTTTGACTGAGGATTGATTGCGGTTGAGCCGGGAGAATTAAATACCTTCCGGATAAAGTCTCACCAACCAGAGGTAAAACCCTAACCTTGCTCAGTTGTGAATTGGGTGGCAAAGAAATAGTTAAGGGTAGGACCGGCAGTTGAGGTTTCCCAACCTCATCCGTTACCTCACAACCAGAAAGGAGAAGGACATCATAAAATTGACCAATAGCCTCAACAAATGCTTGACTAAAACTCAGGTCTTGGCTTGAAAAGTTAATCTCCTTTACCTTTATTTGGGTTTGACCGAAAAGAAAAAGGGAGAAAAAACCTAAGGTGAGAAAAATCTTCATAACCCAAATTATACCTCGGAAAATAAGTCAAGTCAATAAAACACCGCATCTTCTGACAAAGACCAACCGAGATTACTACCTTAAAAATCTACAATATCTTTAGGTAAAGGTGGAGACTACCTCTGGTTACGTAAGGCTCCAGTTAAAATCTCTTTTTTATATAATGTTCCTCTTGCCTTTCTGTTCTTTATAGGTTATTATTACCATTCATTTTGGCTTTTCTTTTTATTTAACCTCTTATTATACATAATACATAAACTTAGAGAAATTTCCATACACTTCGGGACACTACCCCCACAAGTCAATTGGAAAAATATTACTGTCAGTAATATTTTTAGACCCCGAATTTTTTATCTAAGTCTTTGATTTGACAATACTTATAGGATTTTTTAGCCAAGATAGGGGGTGGTATAGGGGGTGCTATTGGGGATGGTATTAAGAACCCTATTCTAAGTCCTATTCTTAATCCTATTCTTAATCCTATTCGGTATCCTATTAGGAATTCTATTCTCTTTCCTATTAAGGGTTCTATTCCCTTTCCTATTCAGGATTCTATTCTCCGCCCTATTGGGGGTGCTATTCGGGATGCTATTCTCAATCCTATTCTCTTTTCTATCCTGAGTGCTATTTTAGGTGGAGTAGATAACTTAATCCCGAGCGGGAAAGATGGGTGGAAAGATGGGGATTAAAAATTTTCCCAAACATTGACAAGAACTCCTTTTTTTATCAACTGCTGAAATGCCCTTACTTCAAATTGACTATCTTTTTCATTGGGAATTTTTCTCGGCTTTCCAATACCAGGAAATAGATACCGATAGGCTTCTCCGATAAAGATAAAATCCTATTACCTTCGGAAAGTCTCTCCCTTTTAACCAGTTTCCCTTGGGTATCATAAACTCTAATAAATAGTCCTTTATCATTATTAGCCCGGATTTCAAATTTCCCCCGGCCAATTAAAGGCAGACATTCAAAAAAGACCTCTTCCCTCTTTTCCCTTTCCTCTATCCCTGCTCCATAATACTCCAATGCCCGATAGCCATTCGCGTCATTGGCAAGATGGATTATGCCATTATTGTAACAAACACTACCTGCGATACCATCGGTAACATAATAGCCAACTTCCTTTACATTTATTGGGTCAGAGACATCCCAGATTCTTAATCCCGCATAGCCATTACCAATAAATGCGAGGTTTCCTATAACCTGCACACCGATAAGTTGTGCTCCTTGGACCGATGGATGTTGGGCAATCCGGCGTGGGTTATCAGGGTCTCTAACATTTATCACTCCTAAGCCGTCAAAACTTTCAGCCACATAGGCAATGGTATCAACTACCCAGAGGTCAATCATTACTCCTTCGGGAGGGTGAACTGGGATATGACCCCTCAGATAGGGATTTCTTGGGTCAGAAACATCAAAGACGAAAAACCCCCGGCACCACCAGCCGCATAGCAGTAGTTGCCAACGACATAAACCCCATACATATCCACATTGCTCATTGCTACCCGACCCAAAATCTGGGGCTGGGTGGGGTCTTTTACATTACAGATAACGAGTCCCTGCCCGCCGAGAGTTTGACCCAGACCGACATAAATCAAACTGTCTTTCAAAAAAAGACTCCTTATCTCAACAGAATAAGGAGCCGATAGTCCAACGCTACAGGTAGCGACTAAAAAGATAGAATCGGGATTAGAAAAATTGAGGACATAAAGGAGATTGCCTCCCAGACGTCCGGCAAAGATAAATGTATCCCGAACGATAATACCGGGTATATAGCGATAAAAAAAGGGTCGGCTGGTAAACATATATTTTCCTCTTTCCTTCGGGCAAAGAGGATTTGCTATATCTAAAATAAAAAGACCGGTCCCACCAGTTCCCAGCACAACCAGGGAATCCTTTACCGCCACCTTAACGAGATAAGCCGGCATCGGCAAGTAACTGAGAAATACTGGGGAAGAAGGATTTGTGAAGTCGTATATTGAAAATCCATAGACAGATGACCCCATAAAAAGTATTTGCCCCCTCAATTGAAGGTAGTGGGCATTTGGCGACTCGTCGGGTGGTGGATAATAGATACGATAAGGTGATAAGGGGTTTGCAATATTAATCACCTGTGGTGACCTTACCGCCGCTACCCCAACGAAGAGAAGGGTTTCGGATATGACAATATCGGTAATTTCCGCCTCATAGTAACGATCCATCCGAAGACTAAGTTTTCCCAATTCCCTTAAACTCCCTGGATTAGAAATGTTAATTATTTGTAAGGTATCGTAATTGCCAACATAAGCGAATGAATCTTTTACCATCACCGAGGTAACGAAACTCCTTCTCGGCCGCCATTCACCAATCAGATAAGGAGAGGATGGATTTGAGACATCTATAATTTTTAGACCTCTGGAACCAGTGGCAATATATGCCCGGTTATCGGAGACAAAAATCTCCTCACAACGACCACCCAGGACAAAATTCCCAATTCTTATAAGATTTCTTGGGTCGCTAATGTCAATTATCAGGAGGGTATCAGGAGACCCGGAGGTGCTGACAATAAAGGCGAGTGTCTCCTGGATAAAAACTCGCCTATAACCGGAGAACTTTCCTCCCGGACCACTTAATCTCCCTATCTCTTGAATCTCACCTAAAGACCTGACATCAAAAATTCTTAAACCATTATGCGCGTCGGCAACATAAAGAAGGCTCTCTTTCAAAACCATCCGGCTTATGAACCCCTCGGTCACATATTCCCCAACTTTTACCGGATTCCGAAGGTCAGAGATGTTTATAAACCAGAGACCGCCGACTGCTCCAAGGATGGCTATCGTATCCCTCAGTTGAATCGGACTCCTAAAGCAAGAATAGGGCCAGCGGGAGAATGTCCTTACATTTAATGAGTCATTTCCTTGAAGAAATGAAAGTAAGAATAAAACTAAAATTATCAATCTCACCATTATAAAATTTTTGCCTTTCTATTACGGGCTCTTTCTCACTGTGCAATCTGGGTGCCCTACATATCCAGTTGTGAAACAATGTAATGGCGTGTATCCAGGAGTCTTCTGCCAGTAGCAGAGATGACTTGTTGGTGCTCGACATACCCTACTAAAACCATCGGGAGTCCAGTCCTCATAATCGCTGTCGGCCACGATGCAAGAGTCATCATTGTGTTTGTAATCACTGTGTGAAGACCCGGAATTGAGACGGTCAAAGTCTAATTTTGTTATGCGATAAGGTGCAAAGACATCAATGAAATGAGCCGTAGTTAGGGTGTGGCCAATGTAAAAATAAGATGAACAGACACGGCCGACATAAAGATTAGTACCAATCTCTCCCTTAATCTTTATGGTCACGCCCTTCAATATTGGGTATCCGAGTATCGCTTCGTCTTTTACCTCAACTCTATCAGTAGAGACAGGAGTTGCCCCCTCGGGGAGTCCTTCTTCGGCGAATATCGGCAGTATTATAAAAAGACAAAAGGTTAGTTTAATCAACCTCATCATAAACCCTCCCTGTTCATAATCTATTATTATAATATTTACCCAAATGTCAAGTAATTTTTATCTACTTAGGGTTGACACAATTGAATTCTTTCCTAAAATAAAAGGATGGCTAATTTTCTCTTAGAGATTGGCACTGAGGAAATTCCGGCATCTTATCTGGCTCCGGCAGCGGAATTCTTAAACAATTCTTTCAAAAAACTTCTTTCGGAAAAAAGGGTTGGCTATAAAGATATTAAGGTCTTCTTCACTCCCCGGCGGATTGCGGTTTTGATTGAAGAGATTGCGGAAAGACAGCAGGTCTGGGAGGAGGAGGTTATCGGACCACCGAAGAAGGTCGCGGTCAATGAAAATGGTTTGCTTACAACTCAGGGAAAGGGGTTTTTGAAGACCAATAAGGCAAAGGATTTCTATGTTAAAGAGACGCCAAAGGGTGAGTATCTTTTTATTAAGAAGACCAAGGGCGGAAAAGAGACCGCCTCCCTTCTAAAATCGCTCTTACCTTCTTTGATTACTTCTATCCCCTTTCCTAAGTATATGAGATGGCAAGATGCGCCGGCTGTTTTATTTGCCCGACCGATTAGATGGTTATGCTGTTTATTAGGAAATCGGAGACTGCAATTTGATTTCCCTAATCTCAGAGTATCTAATTTCACTTTTGGCAATCGTTATTACCAAAAGAAGATTGTCCTAAAAAATCCTGCCCAATACGAGGAAATCTTGAAAGAATATAAGGTCATCCCTTCTTTTTGGGAGAGGAGGGATTTTATAATTAAGGAACTACATAATTTGGCAAAGGATTTAGACGGTTCATTTGTGGAAGACAGGGAATTGATTGATGAGGTGGCCAATACCTTAGAGTTTCCTGTACCCCTTCTCTGCCATTTTGATGAGAGGTATCTCTCATTGCCCTTCCCGGTGATAACGACGGTATTAAAAAAACACCTCCGGGCCTTTGTGGTAAGAAACGAAGGATTTCTCCCCTACTTTCTGGTCTTTGCCAATAACCCCGGTTTAGATTGCTCTGAGGTGAAGGGGTGGTATGAGAAAAGTGCCCGAAGCCGTCTGGAGGACGCCCAGTTCTATTTTGAAGAGGACTTAAAAAAGGGACTCTTGCCCTTAGTTGAAGCGGAGAAGAAGGTAATCTGGATTGAAGGGCTGGGAAGTCTTTATGATAAGACCCAGCGGTTGGTGAGATTGGGAGAAAGGCTTGCCGGTTATTGTGAAGGGATAGATTTGGAATTGCTGCGCCGTGCCTCTTTTTTGGCAAAGGCTGACCTCTTAACCAATATGGTGCGGGAAAAGGAATTAACCTCCCTGCAGGGAATAATCGGTGGTATCTATGCCTCGCTCTTAGGTGAAAAAGAAGGGGTCGCCCAAATAATTGCCGAGCAGTATCTTCCCTTACCCCAGACAAAAGAAGGGGCAATCTTCGCCTTAGCCGACAGGCTGGATAATATTGTGGCTTCTTTCTTAAAAGGTGAAATACCAACCGGTTCTTATGACCCATTCGGATTGAAGCGGATGGCCGATACAATCCTTGAAATCCTTTCTCACCATAATCTCTTTATTAGAATTGATGAACCGGTTGGTTTTTTAATTCAAGAATTTAACTCCAAAGAAGAGAATAATTTACTTAATAAGATTCTTGACTTCTTTACCGACAGGCTTCGGCTCTTTTTACAGGAAAGGGGTTATCGTTATGATTGCGCGGAGGCCTGCTGTCGGATTTCGCCTTTGGTTCCTAAGGATTCAGAGTTGCGGGCGAGTGCCTTGGAAAAATACCGCAAGGAAAGAAAAGAGGAGTTTGCCCGATTAGTCATCGGACAAAAGCGGGTGGCAAATATCTTACGGGAGGCGGAGCAGAAAGGGATTGAATATCCATCCGAGGTAGGTTCTCTTCTTCTTATTGAGGAAGCAGAGAAGGTTCTTTATCAAAAGGCATTGGAGTTAGAGCCGAAACTTATGAGGGCAGTAACAGAAAGAAAGTATGAAGAGAGCCTTTCCCTTCTTTTATCTTTAAGGGAGGCGATTGATAATTTTTTTGATAAGGTTCTGGTGATGACTGAAGAGATTGCCTTGAAGCAGAACCGGCTTGCTCTATTATCTTATATCAAATCTCTATTTAACCAATTCTGCGACCTTTCGCTCATTGTTTTGGATGAAGAAAAGTAAAAAATTTGGGGGAGAAATCGCTCTCCTTATTCTCCTAAGTCTTTTTTTTGCCACCTGCGCCCGAAAGACTCCCCCAGAGGGTGCGCTTCCGAAGAAAAAACCAGAGACTTACTTAGTAAGAATAAAAGGAATAAAAATTAAGGTAGAGGTGGCGAAAACCGAAGAGGAGAGAAGCGAGGGGTTAAAATATCGTGATTCTTTACCAAAGGAGAGCGGGATGCTCTTTATCTTTGAGAGAGAAGGTATTTATCCCTTCTGGATGAAGGATACCAAGATTCCCTTAGATATTGCCTTTATAAATAAGGCCGGGGTAATTATTGATATTCAATCTATGGAGCCATTCTCTACTTTGCCCCATAGCCCATCCTTACCCTTTCTTTATGCCTTAGAGGTGAATAGGGGATTTTTTCAGGAGAAGGGGATAGAGATTGGCGATACAGTAATCATTGATAAAAGATGAGGTATCTTCTCCTTTTCTTTTTAACCCTTGGGGCGATTGAGGCATCATTGCCTCGGTTATCCGACACAATAATCCCTCACTTCTGGTATTATCTCGGTCCATTTCCGGTAGCACCCCGGGAGGGAATAACCGGAATTGACGAAGAGGAGATTAAATTCTCACCCGACACAACAAAGACCTACCTCTCAATATTTACCGAAAAGGGAGAGGTAAAATGGCAAAGGATAACCACGGATTCCTTAAATTTGGTAAATATTGAATACAAAGAAATCCTTTGGGATACCTTCATTAGTTTTTACGGCTTTTCTCTAATTTCTTCCCTCACCTATTTTTGGACCGAGGTGGAGGTAGAGACATCTTACCTGGCAAAGGTCTTGGTGGAAAAGGTCTCATCCTTTACTCTTAATGGTCTATCTTATCCGGGCGACCCTTATGGGCATGGCTTTTTTCACCCGCCGGTCAGTTTAAGGAAAGGAAAGAATTCTATCCTCTTAAAGGTCTCGGGTTTTCCGCCCCATCGTTTCAAATTTGCCCTTCTGCCGGTTAAAAGTGAAATAGAAATCATAGTAAAAGATATCACATCACCAACCCTTATCCCGAAAGAGAGTCAATCGGTCCTTATCGGAATCCCGATTGCTAATAATAACGAGCAGGCTAAAAAAGACTTAAAACTCCGTCTCTGGGGAGAAGGGATTAAAGAAGTGGTAACTAATTTCTCACTCCTTCCCCAGTTGATTAAGAAAATCCCGGTAGAACTTACCCTAAGACCCGAGAAAGAAGGCAAAGTTTTGGTCTACGCCGAAGTTGAAGAGAAAAATTTCATTTTAACGGTTGACAGTTTTAATCTGGAGGTAAAAGAGAGAGATTCTGTGCAAAGGATTACCTTCATCTCCGGCATTGATTCTTCGGTGCAATATTTTGCCCTTCGCTACCCAAAGGAATATCTTAGGGATAAGAAATATTCCTTAATTCTTAGTCTCCATGGTGCCGGGGTTGAGGCTTATAATCAGGCAAGGAGTTATTCCCCAAAGGATTGGGCGTTTATCGCCTGCCCGACCAACCGAAGACCCTACGGGTTTGACTGGCAGGATTGGGGAAGACTGGATGCCTTAGAAGTTATTGAATATATGAAGAGTAAATTCCCAATTGATACCAATCGGATATATCTCACCGGTCATTCAATGGGCGGGCACGGGGTCTGGCATATTGGATTACTTTATCCTTCACTTTTTGCCGCCATCGCCCCCGGTGCTGGCTGGCCATCCCATCAACTCTATTGCCCCTGGACATTCCAGAGGTCAGAAATTTTTGCCGAAAGGCCAATTTTAACAATTAGGGACCGGGTGTTAAGAATTGATAATCCATTAAATTTACTTGATAATGCCTTAAATCTACCAATCTTTATCTTTCACGGTGCCTTAGATGATAATGTGCCGACGCTCTTTGCCCGGATGTTTGCCTCTCATCTCAAGACACTTGGCTATCACTATCACTATAAGGAAGTCCCGGGAAAAAGACACTGGTATTACCTGGATACAACCAATATCGTCTGCGTTGATGACCCGGAGATAATGGAATTCCTAAAAAAAGAGGAAAGAAACCCTTTTCCCGAGAAGGTTATCTTTAAGACCTCCGATTTAGATATTACCAATCAGGCCTATTGGCTTAATCTCTTAGAATTAGAAAGAGAACACCTAACCGGTAAAATTGCCGGAGAGATAAAAGGGGAGACGATTGTCCTGAACACAGAAAATATTAAGGCATTTAAGATTACCCTACCACCTAAGTTTTTCTTTCTACCAGAGATTATCTTAAAGATAAACGGGGTAGTAAAGAAGATAAGAAGTAAACCAAAGGCAAGCCCGACACTGATTTTTGAGAAACGACCTGGTGGACTTTTCTTTCTGACGAATAAGCGACCTCGCCCGAGAATACGGGGTCCGATGAGAAAGGCTTATTTCTCTCCCTTCCTTCTGGTCTATGGGACAAAGTCGGATACCGCGGCCAAAATCACTTACCATTTGGCAAAGAGAGAGGCACTCACTTTTTGGCGAATTGGCAATGGACGCTGCGCAGTCTTACCGGATACCGCAATCGGCGAAGAAGAAATTGAAAGGTATAATTTGATAATCTTCGGCGGTAAGACTCATAATTATTTAAGCGAAAGAATGGAAAAGAGACTGCCGATTAAGGAAAGGGTTGACAAGTTATTCTTTTTTAATAAAGAATTAGGTGGTGATTTATCTTACCGCTATATCTATCCCAATCCCTTAAATCCCAAAAGGTTCCTCTTGCTCTCGGGAGGGACGAGCCTCAAAAATTTAACCCTCTCAACATTCTTCTCAACTCTCCATTCGGCGGCCGGGCTTCCGGATTTTATTCTGTTTTCACCCGAGGTGACAAAGAAAGGCTGGGGAGGTGTTTTGGCCACGGGCTTCTTTGATAAAGATTGGCGGTTTTCACCAATCGACTCTTATATCAAACCGTAATGGGAATAGGAACTTGACGGCGCAAGAGAGCGCTTTCCGCCACACTTCATTATGACGGAAATCTCCATACCCTCGCCGGCGAAACTGAACCTCGGTCTTTTGATTAAAGAAAGGCGCACGGATAACTATCATAACATTGAGACAATCTTTACGACGATTGACCTCTTTGACTATCTTTCTATCTCGCTTGTCGGCCGGGGGATAAAAGTGGCATCAGATAATAAAGAGATTCCTTCTAACGAAAAGAACTTAGTATATAAAGCGTGCGTAGTCTTTTATCACCACTTAGGGAAAAGATACGGAACCAAAGTTTTTATTGAGAATCACATCCCACCCGGTCGGGGATTGGGTGGCGCCTCCTCTAATGCCGCCCAGACCCTAAAGGGGCTCAACTTTCTCTTTGGCTCACCATTTCCGAAAGAAGACCTAATAAAAATGGCTCGTCTCGTTGGTAGCGACTGCCCATTTTTCATCTCCGGCGGTGCCAGTTACGCGACCGGCCGCGGTGATTGCTTAGAACCATTTAAGATGAAAGGGCTAAAATTCTTCCTTTATTGCCCAGAAATAAAGATTCCAACGGCCTGGGCTTATTCCAAAATCTTTGGATTGACAAAATCGGATTTCTCCCTTATAGTTTTGAGAAAGAAATTAGAAAAGGGCGACTTAACCAACATGCGGCGCTTCTTGCGAAATGACTTTGAGCCGGTGGTCTTTAATTATTACCCCCAACTCCTTTCCATTAAAAAGAAGATTGATGAAAATACTTTGGGCGCTTGCTTAACCGGCAGTGGCAGTGGTCTCTTTGGGATTATCGGCAAGAAAGGAGACGAAGGAAAAGAGCAGAAGATAATAAAAAAATTAAGAAGAGAAGGGATTAGAGGAAAAGTAGTCCAGAGCTTAGATTGGGACGTCGTCTAATGGGCAGGACACAGGATTTTGGATCCTTAAATGGAGGTTCGAATCCTCCCGTCCCAGTTCTTTGTTTAAGATATGAAACTAAAAGTAATGTCGGGAAGGGCAAATTTACCATTAGCCAAAAAAATTTCCAAGATATTAAAATGCCCACTATTAGAAGTGAGGATTGAAAATTTTGAGGATGGTGAGATTTGGGTAAAAATTAAGAAGAGTGTCCGGGGCGATGATGTCTTCGTCATCCAGACAACGCCTCCGCCCGGGGATAATATTATGGAACTCTTGCTTATCTTGGACGCCTTAAAAAGAGCCGCGGCGGGTCGGATTACAGCGGTTATCCCTTATTTTGGTTATGCCCGTCAGGACCGAAAGGATGAGCCGCGGGTGCCGATCTCGGCAAAACTCTATGCCGACCTTTTGCAGACCGCCGGCGCCGAACGGGTAGTAACGATGGAACTCCACGCCGAGCAAATTCAGGGTTTTTTCAATATCCCGGTTGACCATCTCTACTCGGCAAAAGTTTTTGTTCCCCACCTTAAAAATCTCCCCCTTTCGGATTATGTTGTCGTCTCACCTGATACTGGAGGTGTAAAGCGCACCCATGCCTTTGCCAAACGATTGAGAAAGGGTATACCCTTAGTGATTATTGATGCCCGACGGGAAAAGAATAAGAAGAAGGTCTTTAATCTAATTGGCAATGTCCAAAACAAATCCTGCATTATCTTTGACGATATCATCTCCACCGGCACGACGATAATTGAGGCGACGAGGTTTTTAATTGAAAGAGGGGCAAAGAAGGTCATCGTCTGTGCTACCCATGCCCTCTTAACCAATGGTGCCTCAGAGAAAATACTCGCCTCCCCGGTTGAACAGGTCTTTATCACCGATACAATAAATGTGCCTCCGGAAAAATTAAATTCCAAGATAAAGGTCATTTCGGTTGCCCCACTCTTTGCCGAAGTGATAAAAAGAATTCATAAAGGGCGGTCGGTCTCTTCATTATTCAATTAAAAAATTATGGAAAAAGGAGTGTGATACAATGGAACTAAAGGCTTACCTAAGAGAAAAAAAGGGTAAGGAGATTACTAAAAAATTACTCCGCGCCGGAAAAATTCCGGCAATCCTCTACGGTTGGGGGGAAGAGCCAATTAAATTATATGTGGAAGAGAAAGAACTCCAACTCCAACTCCTTCTCCTTAAAGGGAAAACCCCAATCTTAACCCTTTGGCTCCAAGATACTCCCCTACAGTGTATTGTGAAGGCAATCCAAAAAGACCCGGTGAAAAATCGTTTCATCCATATTGATTTCCAAAAAATTCACCCCGAAGAGGAGATTACAATAAAATGCCCAATCTTCCTTCGGGGACAAGCCCCCGGGGTAAAGGCAGGTGGCACCCTTGACCACCACCTGCGCGATTGTCCAATTAAAGGAAAAATTGACTCTCTTCCGCCAAAGATTGAGGTGGATATATCCAATTTGAAATTGGGACATAGTATTCACCTCTCGGAGATAAAGATTCCTAATGTTCAAATTCTTTTGCCCCCGGATACCCCAGTCGTCTCAATTTTAGCGCCGAAGAAAGTGGAGGAAGTGAAGGTGGCACCGCCGACACCGACCGAACCAGAAGTGATTGAAAAGAAAGAAAAAGAGACAAAGAAAGAGAAAGAAAAAGAGAAAGAAGAGGAATAAACTCTAATTCTCTGTTTATTGGTGTTCACCTGTGGTTTTGTTTATTTTTGATTTTGAATTTAGGGTTTCATAATGGGAATCCGGCGGCTATTTCTTGGTGGACTATTCTCTTGTCATCTGGTATTCGGTTATAACCTTTATTACGGCAATCTTCATTCGCACACCAGTTATTCGGACGGGCAAAGTATTCCGCGTCATGCCTTTGCCTATGCCCGGGATACCGCTCGGATTCAAGTCTTAGCGATAACCGACCACGGTGAGATGCTTTCCGCCGCCGAGTGGGAAGATACTAAAATCCAAGCCGACTCGGCAACTCGCCCCGATATATTTTTGGGGTTAGCCGGTTTTGAATGGTCAAGTCCAATCCTTGGTCACCTTAATGTCCTCAATACCATTGATTATACAAACTGCCTCCAAAACCCAACGATGAGGTTAATCTATCAGTGGCTGGCGTTAAGGGAAGGAGCAATCGGTCAATTCAATCACCCCACTCCTCAGAATTATAACTCCTTCGCTTATGACCCGATTGGCGACCTTTCCCTAACCCTTTTTGAGATACAGAATCGAGACCAGGCGCGAAGGTTTCATATTGCCTTAGACAGTGGTTGGCGGGTGGGGATTGCCGCTAATCAGGATAACCACACCGCCAACTGGGGCCTGGGTAATCAATTAACCGGCATCTGGGCCGAATCCTTAACTTTGAGTTCAATCATTTCCGCCCTTCAAAATATGCGCACCTTTGGGACATTGGATAGAAACTTCCAACTCTCATTTAAGGCAAATAATCAATGGATGGGGTCAGTAATACCTAATGGGGAGATCGAATTTGAGATTTGGGCATTTGACCCGGATTTGTCGGAAAGAATCAAACGAATTAACCTTATCACCAATAATAATAGAATAGTTGATTCCTTGATTTGCGATACCAATGAGATAACTTGGCAAACGAGAACTAATACCTCCCCTAACGATAAGTGCTATTTCTTTGTTTTGGTTATTGAGCAAGACAACGACTATATCGTATCTTCACCGGTCTGGACCGAGGGAGGTGTAGCAATTAGAGACCGACAAGATAGATTTGCCCTCACCTCCGATAAAATTTCACCCAATCCCTTTACCTCAACAATTACTTTTACTTTTAGCCCGGGTGAAATTAAAGACTTAAAAGAGATAAAGATTTATTCATCCACCGGGAGGGCGATAAAGAGTTTTTCCCCGCCGCCCACCGCTGGCTCTATTTCCTGGGATGGTAAGGATGGAAGGGGGAGAGAAATTCCGGTCGGGGCCTATTTTTTAATTTTAGACCGAGGTAGCGACAAGAGGGTAAAAAAACTCCTTCGTCTTAGCCCCAATTAAAAAGCCAGGATTAGTAAAGAGCAATTGCAAAGTAGGAATTCCTACCCCTTCAATATTTCTTTATTTATCTTTAACGATTTTTAATGTTTGTCTCCCTTGGATGCCCTCTAAGGCGAGGAAGTAAATCCCTGATGGGAGTCTCTTCCCCTTAATGTCTTCCCCGCACCAAAAAAAGGGAGAATTAGCCGAAATATATCTGATTAGCCCGCCTTTATTATCATAGATCCTTACTATTCCCTCACCTTCGGGTCTTATCGTTACCGACTCCGAAAAAGGGTTCGGATAGACTCTTAAATGGGAGCGACGTTTTGGCGATTTCTTCTCTTTAATTCCAATTAAATCTCGGATGATTGTGACCGATGACCCGGCGGTATTACTGACATAGACGCGATTGGGTGCTTGCGCCCAGGTGAAATTTTGTGGTTGCTCGCCACAGGTTAAGGTCTGAATTATTGAATCGTTGGCACAGTTAATTATTGTCACTGTGGCACTACCACTATTGGCACAATAAATCTTATTATTCATCCGGTTCCAGAAAAGTCCGCTCGGATTATTCCCCACACTTCGTTCCCGGATTACTTGATTATTTACCCCACTAATCACCGAGACCTTATTTGCCGAAAAAGAGGCACAATAGATTTTGTTATCAATTGAATCATAGGCAAAGGCCACTGGTCCATTGGCGACCCGCAGGGTAGTAATCACGGAATTATCCGCACAATTGACAATCGTCACATTATTGGTCACCCGATTGGCAACATAAATTTTGTTATTGCGCGGATTAAAACCCAAGGCAACCGGTGCCTGACCAGTTGGGATTGTCTTTAAGATGGTATCCCGTAGTCCATCAATAACCGTGAGGTTGTCGCTATTCCGATTGGCGCAGTAGAGCCGATTATTTATTGGATTCCAGACGACCGCCGAAGGATTTAAGCCCACCTTTAATCTCTTAATTACCCGGTTAGTTTCACCATCAATTACGGAAATACTCCCGCTGTCGGTATTAAGGCAGTAAACCTTATTAAGGGGAAGGTTTACCGCAATCGCGATTGGACCTTTTTCTACGGGAACGGTCGCCACTACCCCCTGTATCCCACAATCAATGACACTCACATCCTGACTTCCATAATTGGCACAATAGAGCAGGTTTTTGGTTGGGTTAAGCACCAAGGCCTGGGGCGATTTACCGACCCGGATTGTCGTGACGACTTGATTGGTTGCCGCATTAATCACAATTACATTATCCGATGCTGAATTGGCAATATAGCAATAATTATTTTGGGGATTCCAAACCCCAGCCCCCGGACTACACCCGAGGATAATCGTGTGGAGATTGGTTAGGCCACTGATTACCGATATCTCATGACTTGTCCGATTTAAACAATAGACCATCCCCTGGTTGGGATGGCTAATGATTGAATAGGGCTCCTCTCCAACCGGGATATTGGCGATTAGATTATTATTGACACCGTCAATTGCCGAAACTGTGCCCGAACCAGCATTACCGCAATAGACCTTGTTGCCCCCCGGATTCCAGACCAGAGAAGAAGGATTGAGTCCGGTGCTAATGGTATTTATAATTAAATCATTAGCCCCATTGATTATTGTAACCGTCCCCGCCCAGCGGTTGGCACAATAGACCTTATTATTGGTCTCGTTCCAGGTCAAGGCAATCGGATAACTACCGGTGCTAATCACGGTGATTACCGAATCAGTCTCACCCGATATGACATGCAGGTTTTGTTGATTGGAATTGGCACAATAGATTTTTTTGTTAGTATTATTCCAGGTAAGAGCCACCGGTCCACCACCAACCCTAATCTCCCGCACTACCAGATTGGAGGCACCGTCAATCACCGAAAGGGTGTTAGAATAGCGGTTAGCACAATAGACCCGATTGCCGTGGGGATTATAGAGAAGGGCGACGGGCGAATTACCAACACCGACGGTTGTAATCAAACGATTATTGCCGGCATCAATGATTGTCACACTATTGCCCCCTTTATTGGCGCAATAGACCTTATTATTCACCGGATTTAAGACCAGGGCGCAAGGCTCACTACCCACCGGCAGGGTGGTATCAATCCGATTGGATGAACCATCAATCACAAACAAGACATTCCTCCCGCTACTCGTTCCATAGATTTTATTATTTAGATGATTATAGAGTAAAGCGGTAATACTACCGCCAATCGGGATTCTGGCTATCTTCTGGTTATTTCCGGCATCAATCACTGTCACCCACCCCCCGATTTCGCCCCCGACATATATCCTATTATCCGTTGGATTATAAGTAAAGGAAAGGGGAAAAAGGAGACCGGAAAGGCTATCGGGAAGAGTAACCGTTCCTTCTACCGCCTGGCTCTGCAATAAGGTGAAAAAGAAAACGGGTAGAATAAAATATACCTTCCTTTTCATAAAATCCTCCATTTATAATTATAACCGAAAATTATAAAAATTGCAACCGCTCATTTTTATTATTTCACAATGAGCAGTTTTCTCTCTTCCCGCCGCAGTTGACCCTTACCTTCCATCCCCTCTATTGAAAGGCATAAGAGATAAACGCCGGTTGGCAATTTATCAATCCAAAAGAGACCACCGGAAAAACTCTTCTCGGCGGAATAGACCAGTGTGCCTGTGATATTATAGACTTCCAATTTCACCTTACTTGAAGCATCTCCTTGGTCTTGGAAAGCATAACTGATAAAAATTGGTTGACGGCTCGGATTAGATAAAAAGAAGGGGCTTTTGTGTTTTATCACCCCTTCCCCGAGGCCGCTTGGGGCAAAGACAAAAAAACTGTCACTAATCAGATTATTCTCCGGATGCCGGTCTCCGCTCAGTTCGGTCGAAAGTTGCATCCGATACCAACCCTCACTAAGCGCTGTATCCGAGAAGGTAATCTCGGCTAAACTCTCCGGGGCAATGGTTAAATTAGAAACCTTCTTATAGATTGTGTCAATCTGCCAAAATACTAAACCAACCAAGGGGGTGACTGTGGTATTGCCATAATTCCGAACCTTTGCCCGAGGAACAAAGATTGAATCTTTCCTGATACTATCCTTAGGTGAGATAATCTCAATTGCCGCAACATCTAAGACCCGGACAAATACTGAATCTACCCGCTGGTCATTTCCCGGAACCATATCCCGGAAAAGTTCCGTTGAGCAGAGCACTGTTTGAATCCCTCTTGTTTGAAGACAGATTGAGGGAAAGGTAATATACCTTTCTTGCCCAGGCGGGTGATTAACAATGCTCTCCCTTTGGTCATAGAAACCGCCAATCTGGAAGCGAACCGAATAACTTTCTACTTGGGTTCCGTAGTTATAAACCGAACAACTTGGAACGACGATTGCCCCAGAGTCAAAAACGCCTCTCGGTTCAATTTTCCCAACACCGACATCCGAAAGCCGAAGGGCGCCTTCAATATGAACATTACCCGGTTGACTGGAAACACCGGAGGTATAGTATAATTTACTGGCCAATTGGGAGTCAGGAGAAGAATTTGCGACTGAATTGGCGCCGAGAGAAAACGGCATAGAACTCATCACGCTCCAGAGACCAGTTCTTGAGTCAAAGACTGTAACCCAATTTCCTTTCTTCCAGGTTTGGGCCCCACCGTAGGCATAGACCCTTCGGTCAAAGGTAGCCAATCCTAATCCGTGCCGACCAACCGGCATCGGTGGTAGCGACTCCCAGGTAGAGGTATTTGGGTCATAACGGTGAAAGTTTTTTCCCGCCGGCCAACTTCCGGCATAATAAAGTTTCCCATCCAGTTCAACCATTTGACCATAAGAGACTCCCTGCGGATGGTCCTCTTCTCTATACCAGGAATTAGTGCCGATATTATAGCGGAAGAGTTTGCTTTGCACCGATGTTGAGCTGACGATATAAATATCATCACCTAAGGCTACCCCAGCGGTCCCGGCCACAGTGTCCGGAAGCGACCTCCTTTGTGTCCAGGTATTAGACGAGATATCATACTCCTGATTATTACTCATTGGATTATGACCGTCATATCCACCAATCACATAAATCCGATGTCGCCCCGGATGATAGACCGCACAGTGATTAGCCGCTGGAAAGGGTATGGGTGCCAATTCTGTCCAGGAATCGCTCATTGGGTCATAACGATAAAAGTTGCTTTGCGGTCCGTTATGTCCCGAGATACCATTCCAGCCTCCCACTAGATAATAATAGCGCCCATCCGTGCAACCGGCTCCCCGATAGATTCCGGACGGATGGATAAGACCGGCCTTTTGTCGCCAGATTGTGGTATCACTAACCGTTAAAGCACAGATTATCTTATCATTATTTCGGTCCGAATCCCGGTTGAGTTCTGTGGAACAACTCACAAGCCAACTTCCCCGCCAACGGGCATTAAAGGGCGGAAATACCACATACTGGTAAGTGCCGGAGGGATGATTAAAAACCCAGGATATCCTTTCATAGTCCCCGACCTTCATCCGAACCGAATAACTCTCCGGATAGATTCCGTAGTTGTAGATTGAACAGGCTGGTGTCAGGGTAGTATCCGGACGAATCTCTCCTTTTGGTAAAAGAATACAGTGAACACCAACATCTGACCCGGCTTCATTAAACCTTTGGCAAAATTCTTGCTCGTAGGCAAGCGCTACCCTGTTTTCTGGGGGACCATAAATTATCAGGGTATTTTCATCCGATAATGAGCTTCCCGCCGCTGACCAATTCATTGAACCGGTGATTACTTGCCTCTTATCCAGAACGATGAACTTATGATGGAGTTTACCACCCGGGGGAGAAAGCGGCACCTTATCTTTGAATACTGGTAAAAATGAATCCCGAAAATATTGGGGCAATTCATCCCTCAAATCAAGATAACTTGACCACCACTGACGGGCCTCCGAGGCACAGAAGACCCCTCCCACCCAGACACCCTCCGAATACTTTCTTCTCAGCAAATCCGCCAATGATTTTGATTTCGGATAGGTATGGGAAAAGGCGAATATACAAAAACCGATTCGGAACGACGCCCGCTCAATTTCTCTCTGGATTGAATCTAAGGCGCTATCCTGTGGTGAAAATAAGACGCAAATCTCATACTCGCCAAGGCTTGTTCTCCGGTAAGGCAGGCAATTTTTCTTTCTTCGGTGGAAGCGGGCCGAATCGCGATTGGGCAAATCCCCAGAAGAGCCCCACATCTGTTGGAATTCTAAGGTATAGATCTCGGCCAGACTCTCTGACTGGATTTCCATCACATTGTCGGCGTGGATATTTTGACTGGCGTTATAACTGCCGGTCCAGACCCAAGCCGGGGTGAGAGGTGAATGGTCCCGATAATCAAAAATGGCAAACTTATTATGCATCGTATAAGAATAACCAACTAAACCACTATCACTGAATACCGGAATTCCAACCTGCCGAAGTCGGGAAGTATAGCGGAGATTTTCGTCGTCGGTAATCACCCGAACCTTAATGTGGCGATTGACAAATGCCTCTCTTAAAGCGTTAATCACCCGACTCCCGGGTGAGGTGAGGGTATCAGGATAAATCGTATCGTGAATCTCATAGAAACAGAAATCAATTGAATACCGGGACTGTTCAATACGGTTTATCAGTTTTTTATCCAAGCTATCCTGAACAAAATAATAATTCAGTTGGTTAATTATTAAAAGCAAAATCATCTGAGAGTTTAATAATCAATCCCCGGTCGGTTTACCACCCCCTTCCGTAAAGGATGTTTTATCTCTTTTATCTCCGAAACCAAATCGGCAATTGCCATCAACTCATCCGGAGCATATCGCCCAGTAATCACAATCTCCATATCCTTTGGTGCCCTTTGCAAAATCGGCAAGACATTGGTTAGAGATAAAAGTCCATAATCAATCGCCACATTCAACTCATCAAGGATAAGCATATCTACCGAACCTTCTTTTATCTTATCTTCGGCAAATTTTAACCCAGCCCTTGCCAACCTTATATCCGCTTCTTCTGGCTTTCCCTTCTTAACGAAAGTCGGGCGACCAAATTGCCTAACCTCAATATTCGGTAGATTTTTTAACACCCTTATCTCCCCATATTCCTCCCCTTTCATAAATTGGATGATGAGAACCTTAAACCCCTGCCCCAAGGCCCTTATCGCCTGTCCGATAGCGGCGGTTGTCTTCCCTTTGCCATTTCCGGTATAGACCTGAATCATCTCTTTTTCAGTAGACCTTCTTCTGTATTTGCATTCTGCGTTCTGAACTTCTCATTATACCCATAACTTTAACCCAAGTCAATATTGCCGCGCCACACACCACAGCCGCCTGATGCGTAAAACGAAATATCGGAAAAAACCTGATTTTCAATTTTCCCAATAACCCGGAAAACACCTTGCCTTAATTTTTTTACTGAGCTCAAAGAAAAAGAAGGGGGGAGCTTCTTCCCCCCTTCATTCCCCTCATTATGGAGCCGGTGGTAGTGTAATTCCGAAGATGTCAACCCGCAGTCGTTCCAAGACCGTAGCCGAAAGAGCACGGGATACCCACTTCGCCTCCGCAACTCGCACCTCGTCATATAAGACATCCCCACCGTAATTCTTCTGCAACCGCCATATCTCCCTTGTATAGGAAAAAGATACATCGGATAAAGGCTAATTGGCACTCCCTCGGCATCAAGAACTGTCTTGGCCGCCTCCTCAATTGAGACCAAATCAGCGAAGATACTGGTTTCCTGTTCAACCATCGCTGGCTTTTGGACCTCAAACCGCTTCTTGACTATCTCCGGGTCTAACTTTCCCTCGTATTTCTGGATTCGGCGATAAGTATCTCTTGCCATATCTCTCACCTCCTTTCCCGCCTAAGATTTGCCCAAAAGGCAGGGGCGGGAAACTCTTATCAGGTTTTCAAAGAGCACCTGACTTTCGTCAGGATTAACTTTTCTTCTCCCTCTATAATAAAAACGAATAAACCCCCGATTTTGTTACACCTAATTTTAAGGAAAAGGAATTTTATAAGGGTTAGTTAGGAAACGGAAGGAATGAAAATTAAGGATACGAAGGTTTAATCTTTTACTAATCTCCCCTCTCCCGCAGTCGCTTAATCCTCTTCCATATCTTTGACGCCTCCTGATACTCCGGATATCTCTCATAGATATACGTCAATAACCGCAAAAGCGAATATCTCCCATACTTCGCCTTTATCTCCTGAATTCCCCTCATCATCTCTTTATCAATCCCCTTTAACAACCCTTTGGCAAACCTAATCCCCTTTTCTGTTAATCGGTATTCAGTAATCCCATTATCCACCTCAAATAAATACGCAATCTCCCTCTCAATCGGTGACAACCTTACCCGCCGAACCGAAACCTTCTCAACAAGACCTTCCTCTTTTAGAATTACCAAATCATCATATAACCTTTTATCAAAAGGACCAAGTCGGTGCGGAACAAATTGGTAATAATCCTTAAAATACCTTTCAAACCCCTTCTCTTTGGCAATTAGGAATAGATACTTCATCATCCTCGTAATCCCCTTTATCCCCCTTGTGACCCTACCCATTGGATATAAGAGAAGGATTAAGAAATCGGCGCGCCGGGTTAAAGGAATCGCTAACTTTGCCTCTTCCTTCTCCCTCTTCATCTCCTTCAACTTCTTCTCAATCCTTTGCCAAACCCTTTTGCTTGCCTCTTCGGGCATCGGCTTGGTTAGGGAGAGAGTCTTTCTTAACCAGACCGATTCCTCCAAGAGCGGTCGCAACTCCTTTCGCATCTCTGGACAATTTGAAAGGAATTTGTTTATAAGTATAGAATCGCTAACTCGCCCTTCATATTTTTGATAGAACTTATCAAATTCGGCTACATAGGAGGCTATCTTTATCTCTTTATCTGCTTCCTCCTTTGCGGCTGCTGCGGCGGCTATCGCTGCTGCTCCACTCATTTCTTTCCTCCCTTCTTACTATATCTTCCTTTTAGCCAAGGAGATTTTTGGGCAATCTCTCTCAACTTCCTCTTTGCCCGCATTAATGTCACCCGGACATTATCTTCACTCTTGCCTAAAATTTTGGCAATCTCCGGATAACTATATCCTTCAATATAAGCCAAGGTGAGGAGAGTCTGATACTCCTCGGGCAACTCCTTCATTACTTTAATCAATCAACTCCTCTCCATCTTTCTTGAGGTAGGAGAGCTCTTCTAAGGAAGGGGTTGGGTTAAATTCGGAGACCCTCCTTTCCCTATCCTCTAATTTCTCATAATCCCTTCCCTTATCCTTGAACATATCCAAAATAACATTACGGGCGGTGATAAATAGCCAACCGGCTAAATTACCGGATTTTATCGTTGGCAGGACGGTAAGGAATTTCTCAAAGGTTTGAGAGACAACCTCTTCTGCGGTATCTTTGTCCTTAAATATATTTAGGGCGTAGGCAAAGAGAAAATCCTTATTCTCCAGATAAATCTGGCGGATGGCATCTTCGTCGCCCTCTTTCGCCCTTTCCAACAAATCCATTGGTATATTACCCTCTATAATAAAAACGAAAAAGCCTCCATTTTGTTACACTAAATTTTAAATTCCCTCTCCTTAAACTTCATCATTTGGCACGGTTATGGCTTATAGACCTTACAGACTCTATAACACCTTCTGGTGACTTCTTCCTTATCCTTTCCCAACATTATATTACAAAATCTGACTATTTACCTCTAATCTTCGCCAGATAACTCTAATGAAATCCTCTTTACTATTTTTCTTACTTTCTCAATATTATCAATATTATCAATATTATCTATTATTGGCTTAAGGTAATTTTCTCTAAAGACGACGAAACCATTTTTTAGCCGGATAAAATACCTACGAAATGATGCTAAAGCCTTCGCATAACCACTTTTATCTTTAACCCGTGGGCTCCGACACCGCTCTTCAAATTCCTCCAGATTAAATACCGCATAAGGAATAGTAACAACCGCCTTCTTTCTCATCAACTTCCGGGCTTCTTTTCGCTGACTTATCTTGGCTACCTGGAAGCCAATATTATTCACCAAGGCATCAACCCCTTTGATATCTAACTCCGCGTTACATTCAAGTTGTAAATCCTTGCCTTTCTTAACACAGAGATATTCAAAAATATAGCAAAAGTCTAACTGGGTAAGAACCGAAATTCAGGTTCTATACATTCTCGCCTTAAATCCTTTCTTAAACCAGCCGTCATTGTCCTTATCAAAATAATACTTCTTGAATTGTCGGAGTGTCTCTTTGCTTTTCGGGTCAGTATTAAGTTCCCTCCAGAAGATTTCAAACCATTCTTCAAATTTCAGAAGGTTTCTTGCTTCCCAGTAATACTTAAACATTGATGCCATCGGAAGCATCTCTCTTGGTAAATCTTGCTCCACCCACTTAATATCTTTTAACTCTTCTCGGTATTTATAAAGAGGGATAGTCTCCAGAAATTTTCGGTATCTTTCAAGGTCTTTGCTTGGGTTTTTCTTCATACCCCATCCTTTTTATTGCCCGCCACTCTTTTTTATTGGGCAAAGGCAAATTTTTCAACTGGGTAATGCTTAAATGATAAGTAATCTCCCGGTAGACATCCTTTACATATCTTCTCAAATAATCGGAGTTAAGATAGTCAACCGTTTCTTGCTCATCCAGGTCAAAGTTGCCCAAAAATAAATCACTCTTTTTTAAAAGATGATAAACGTCACCCATCCAGGGATAAGATTTTTCATCATAAGCCGCCGCAACCTTCCCATTTTCTCGAAACCCCAAGCCAACCACAACGTGGGAAGTGTTAAAATACCCCCGGAGTCTCTTTACCTCTGATTTTTTAATCCAATAGCCAGTTAAATTATCGTAAATAATTTTGTGGCATTTGAGATTCCGCCCATTTAATAGAGGCAAATAATTATCCTTATCCGGGACTCCCCCTTTTATAATATAAGGACTATGTCTTATCTCCGGAGTTCTTGGAGAAATCCTTATATCATAAACATCGCCTAATTTACCGGAGGCGATACCTTCTATCTTTCGGCTATAATTGGTCTCAAACTTAATCACCTCCCCCTGCCAGTTAAGGTAATTTTTTATCAGGCGAACTCTATTATCCCTATATTCTAGGAGTTCTAAATAAGAATTTCTGGATTTATGGAATTTTAAGATTACCGCTGCCACATCGGCTTCTGGCTTAAAGACATCCGGACCCATATAGATTATTGCCGCACTGCCCTGACTTGCTAAAAAGGTTCTCAGCCTTCTAAACTCATCAAGAATCATAAATGTTGCCGGGACGATAAAAGTCAATTGCCCTTCTGGTTTAAGCAATTTAACCGATTTCTCAATAAATGCGCCATAAACATTATATTTCCCATACCAGGTTTCATATATATCCTTGTATTTCTGTTTGGTAGCCGAATCAATTCTTATTGTATAATGCTCAGAGAGACTTGGGATACCATAAGGGGGATTGCCAATAATTAAATCAAATCGCTCATCTGTTGACCATAAAAGATAATCCGCATTAATTAAGTTAATATCGTCTTTAATATTAAGATTGGTCAAATAACTGACAATATCATGATTGATTTCGACACCAAAAAGCCTTGCCTTCCTGAAAAGTGCCGGCGAGTTTCTTTTTATTCCGATTAAAAATTGTGCCAGACCGCAGGCTGGTTCTAAAATGGAAATATCCCTTTTGCCCGATAACCTTTTCATATCAATCAAATTAACCGTAAAGTCAACAATTGGCTCTGGTGTGAAGAATATCCCATAATCCTTCTTTATTCTCTTCACCTTATCGGTCAGTATTTTCTGCTGAATCTTATAGGCTAACGCCTCTTCTTTTACCAATAAGGGTTTAGGTCTCTTCTTTTGATATTTTACCTCTTTCATAACCCTTGGCATCTTCTAAAAAATTTGGTCAAATTCCCTTTCCCGCCTATTAGGAAAATAAGGTGTTTCTCTCCCTTTCTCATCTTCGGCATCACTCCCAAAATGAACTTCATATTTTCCTTATGGCTTATAGACCTTACAGGCTCTATAACCCTTTCCGCTACTTTCCTCTTCCCATAGGTGAGACTGTCCGCTCGGCTACTTTAAATATATTCTTCCAATATGTCTGATATTACTTTAACCGCCTTTTCTAAATTCCTTCTTTCTAACGGCTTAAAGAATTTCGCCTTATGAATCGGTCTATCCACCCTTCTCTCTCCTTTCAGTAATGTAAGTATATGCAGGTCAACATCAAAATGAGATAATAATGTATGCGTGGACGGACTACCATAGGTGACATCTTTTAATTGTGAGAAATCCCCGCCTAATTGACTTTCTAATTGTAAAAGGATAAATCGGATATCCGGGTATTGGGTCTTTAACAAAGTAGCGTCAACCAATACCCTTTTTAGCATAGCATTTTCCGTATAAGATTTACATTCAACCGCTAAAATAACTTTACCGTCAACAGAAATTAAAATGTCTGGTTTGTAAGAATAATAGTAATCTTTTACATTTTGCCTTATATATTCTTTTACCTCTTTGTCTTTCAAACTGTCTATGTACTCCTGTTTAATTGGTATTCTAATTTGCCTGCTGATCATCTCTAATCGGTTTAGGTTCTTTTTCAACCTCTGCCAGGCGATTGCGATTAAAGCCTTCGCAATACTTTCAACCAGTTTACCCTTGCCCGCCCTTATGATGCCACCGTATGCCCTTCCCTCCTCTGATTTAATCGCCTCGGTATCTATATTTCTGACAAGTTTATTATAAGCGTCAATAATCTCCTGAATTTCATCCTGAGTTCTCATTTCTTTATTCTGTGATATTTTGCCTTTCTTTCCGAAACGAAATGGAATGTTTTTTGATAGACGGCGTCCTTTAATCTCTTTTCCGCCTTTTTGCAATATTCTTCTGAAATATCAATCCCTAAGAATCTCCTATTCAATTCTTTTGCCACCTTGGTGGTTGTCCCGACACCATTGAACGGGTCAAGGATAATATCATTCTCAAAACTGAATAACTTCAATACCCTCTTAACGAGTTCCTCGGGAAACATTGCTGGATGTCCCCATTTTTGCATATCCCTTTCCGGTGCGATATCCCATTTGGCATAAACCCATTTCTTAAATTCATCCCCGGTAATGTCAATCCTATTGCTATCCCCTTTATGTTGTAAATCGCCCTTACAGAAAATCTCCAGAAATTCCCAGGTATATTTTAGATAGGGATTACTTGGGCTCTTCCAACTCCCCCAGGCGGTATATTTACAATTATAATTATGTTTCTCCCATAAAATTTCACCCTTCCAGATTAACTTATTTTTCATAAAGAAACCAGAAATTATATGATGGATAGGTATGTAATCGGAGAACAATGGCTGAACATTTACAATAATCCGACCACCGTATTTTAACACTCTTATACATTCCTTAAATATCGCAAACAATTTATTAAAATATTCTCGCCAACTTACGCCATCTTTATGATTTTCGTAATCAAGTCCAAAATTATATGGAGGTGAAGTAAATATCAAATCTATACAGTTGTCAGGCAGTTTTTTTAAGACCTCCTCACTATCGCCACAGATAATTTTATCAATAAACTGGTTTGGTATCTCTGTATTCTTCTTACTGAAGTTATGATTTACGGCATAAAAGTAGGCCCCTCTCTTTATCTCCTTTTCCTTTCTACCCTTTACCTTCCTTTCTTTATTATAACCAACATATAATCTCTTTCGCCCCTTCAGCCCATAACTTTTAATTGCTTCAATACTATTTAATAGTTTATTGAAAATATTTTCTGCCTCGTCCAATTTACTCTCAATGAGAAGTTTCTTTACTGTATTTCGGAAAAAATGCAAATCAATCTCTCTTAAATAGAAAGTCAATTCGGAATTGCCTGTTTTGAAAAAGAAATCGCTCTTCGGGAAAATACCTCCTAATCTAAAAATAAGATTCATCTCTTGTTCGGAAAGTGGTTTTGAAAGTTCTATTTTAATTGGTCTATAATTATCAACTACGAACTCTCTATTATTTAATTTCGGCATAGTTTCTTATAAGAGAATTTCATATTCCCCTTACTTTTATTATCTTTATCAACCTGTTGCATAACGTTCCCAGCACAAACGAAGTGCGTAGCATTTGGGATTTATCCGTTTGTGCTGTATTAGGTGCTATTAGTCGCCAATTCTCCATTTCCTTAACCCTATAACACTATCATTAATCTTTCTGAAAATATCTTCTCCGAATAATTCAGAACTTACATTCAACAAATACGATAATGGTCTCTCTTGAAGTTGCTTTTTTTCCTTTTTTACTGAGGCCACAGCCGATACCAATCCAAATATAATGCCTGCTCCAATACCCAAAGGTTTGTAAGGTATTGGTATAATATCTGAGATTGAAACAAGTGCAGATGGAAGTGATATATTTAAGAATTTGCAAACTGTTTCTATCTTGAAGCTTTCATAGATATCCTTTAATTCCTTCGTTTGTTTAATCAATGATTCTTTATAGTGATTTAAGGCATCGTTTAGTGATGCCTCATTATCAATCTCAGGTAAACTTTGGCAAAGGTTAGAAATCATATTGAAAAAATTGATTCGTTCTGCGCTATACTTTTTTCTAATCTTGATTAATACATCAAAAGGCACTGAGTTAATATCATTAGGTAAGAAGCAACTGATTAGGATGTTACCTAATTTATACTCAAATTCTGATTTATAATCTCTGAACAATTTAGGCTCAAATAAAATAGAAGCAGAATAGAATTGTTCAATATCGGTGACTATAGGAA
>Ga0209102_1000092_pt1 | contig 59370 bp, 41 predicted proteins | sample ConPoolayeHmetaG_FD_185483 | JGI IMG/M metagenome (GOLD analysis project Ga0209102, IMG submission 185483) | Hot spring microbial mat communities from California, USA to study Microbial Dark Matter (Phase II) - Cone Pool mat layer H metaG... ... | reverse complement strand
GCCATTCCTCCTTCACTTCGAGATCTTTGCGCTTTTGCGCCCAGACGAAGATATACTCGGAACCAATAGGTCGGTAGACGATGGGGTTGGCTGGCTCACCCCCGATTCTCAATCGCGTGAGGCTGAATTTTTCGCCGTTGTTGCGGCCAGTTTCTTTCCCTGTCCTTGGGCCTCTGAAAAATATTGGCCGAATCAAAAGAACGCCACCCAGGACGAGGAGCAGCATGACGCAAGCGGCCGCGGCGCGGAGGGCGATGGGTTTTGACCGCGCGGGAGCCGGTTCCTTGCGCCCAAGCTGGAATTCCAGCCTCAAAGACGTCGCCAACGCTTCGAGGTTTTGCATTTCCTCTGCTTGCCAGAGCAAAATCCGAGCCTCCTCGGCTGAAGCCAGTTTCTTCTGGCAGGAAGGACAGCGGTCAACATGATGTCGCAACACAAAGCCCTTCCCTTTCCTCCCTGGAAGCCAGCGCAAGAAAAATTGAAAAAGACGACAACGCAACATCTCATTTCTCCAAAAGCGCCTTGATTTTTTTCCTGGCGTTAAAGAGATAGACCCGAGCTGTCGACGGACGGCAGCCAAGGATGGCCGAAATTTCCTCCGCCGTCAGACCCTCGTTCGCCCACAGGGATATGGCGGCCCTTTCCCTCGGACTGAGGCGGCGGAGGGTGTTCTTCAAGAGTGACCCTTTGCTCAAGCCTGGAGAGTAAAAGGAAGAAGAAAAAGGAGCTTCCTTCTGGAAGCGCGAAAAAAAACGCCAAAAGCGTTTCTTCTTCCTCGCCCCGTCAAGGCAGCGTCGGTAGAGAATGGTCAGGAACCAGGTCTTGAAGTTGCGGTTACGGTCGAAACGGCCAAGGCTCTGAAATGCCTGGATGAAAGCATCCTGGCAGGCGTCCTCGGCGTCCTCCCGGTTGCCAAGGATATTCATGGCTGCAGCCATCGCCTGGGCCTGGTACATCTCGACAATTTTCCTGAAGCTCTCCCTATCGCCCCCGAGGCAATTCTCAAGAATTTCCTTTTCTTCCATCGATCCCTGTTCTCTTCCTATTTTATTATTATTTCGTTCCTCGTTCGAAGGTCGTTTATGATTTCTTCTCCGGCACGTGCCCATCTCTTCGGCTGGGGATCACCTGGAGTAAAAGAGGAAAAAATGGTCAGGAACAAAATACCGATGGTTGAAAAAACGTCCGGAACGTTATATTTTTAGTCTTCCTTTGAGGAAAGATAAACAAGGCAAAGACAATCGCTCTTCTAAGGAGGAGGCCATGAAAAGATTCAGGAAAAAATTTAAGAGCGCCGTTCCGGAGTCAATAGCTGGTCTATTTCTCATTCTTATCTTCGCTTCGGGCGCTATCCTCGTGTTCAGCCTCTCGGCTCTCCTTTCAGGTCCGGCTTTCGGTCGAGATTACGGCCAATTGGACGCCCAACCATCCGCCCGGACAGCCAAAAAACCTGCCCGCCTGCCCGCCGCCAAAATTCCCTTCACCCTCGAGGAAGTGTTGAGCGCTCCCTACCCTCTCCATCTTGTCTCAGCCAGAAAGGCGGACCGTATCGCCTGGGTCTTCCATACCGAAGGCGCCAGGAACATCTGGACAGCCGCGGCCCCCGATTTCAAGCCTGTCATGCTCACCAACTACGCGCGGGACGAGGTCTTCGAGATTCCCGATGTCGAGATCACCGACGACGGCTCGCTCATCGTCTTCGTCCGCGGCGGAAACCCCAACCGCCAGGGCTGGGTAACAAACCCAACGAGTGACCCGGACGGCGTCGAGCAGGCCATCTGGGCGGTCCGGTCCGGGGGTGGAGCTCCCTGGCGCGTATGCGCCGGTAATAACCCTGTCCTCTCTCCCGACGGCAAATGGCTTCTCGTGGTCAAAGATAATTTCATTTACCGCGTCCGGCTCGACGACTGGAGTGCGGCTGGCGAGCCGCCGACCCCCGAGCTTCTGTTCAAGGCCCAGGGCCGAAGCGGCAACCCGCGCTGGTCGCCCGACGGCCAGCGGATTGCCTTCGTCTCCGATCGCGACGACCACAGCTTCGTTGGCGTTTTCGACCTCGCTTCACGCAAGATTACCTGGCTGGCGCCCAGTGTTGACCGCGATAGCGACCCCGTTTGGTCGCCTGATGGAAAGCGCATCGCCTTTTTCCGCCGTCCTGGCCGTCAGTACAACGAAGTCCTTGATTTCTGGAACCCGCCCACTCCCGCCATCTGGGTGGCGGACATTGCTTCCGGGCAGGCCAAGGAAATCTTGAATTTCGCGGGTGCTGACCCTAAATTCTATACCATCCGAAACCTCATGTGGACCGCCACCAACCGCATTCTCTTCACCGCCGAACACGACAACTGGAATCATGTATTCTCGCTCGCGCCAACGGGCGGCGAGCCCATCGACCTTACCCCGGGCGAAGCTGAAGTCGAGCACCTCTACCTTTCGAGCGACGGCTCGACCCTCTTTTTCAGCAGCAACCATGCCGACATCCACGGCCGCCACATCTGGAAAGTCCCCACCGCCGGCGGCAGACCTGTCCAGCTCACCAAGGGAGCGACCATCGGGTCCTACCCCGTGGCTCTGGCTTCGGGAAAGGATGTTGCCTTCATGTACGCTACAGCCAAGCATCCGATGTCCATCTCTTTGGTGCCGGCTTCAGGAAGCGGACCATCACGAGTCATCGCCCCAACCAAGCTCCCCGACAAATTCCCTCTCGAAGAACTCGTCGTCCCCGAGCTCATCATCGTCAAGGCACCGGATGGTCTCGACATCCCCTGCCAGCTCTTCCTGCCCAAAGGCGCTAAGGCTGGCGATAAGCGGCCCGGCGTCGTCTACGTCCACGGTGGGCCCATCCGTCAGATGCTCCTCGGATGGCATTACATGGAGTTTTACTCCGAGGCTTATGGCATCAACCAGTATTTCGCCAGCCGCGGCTACGTCGTCCTGTCCATCAACTTCCGTAGCGGCATCGGCTACGGTCGCGCCTTCCGTATGCCGCCCAACGCCGGCCGCCGCGGCGCTTCCGAATACCAGGACGTCGTCGCTGGAGCCAAGTACCTCCAGAACCGCCCGGAGGTCGACCCAGACCGCATCGGTATATGGGGCCTTTCCTACGGCGGCCTTCTCACCGCCATGAGCCTCGCCCGTAATTCCGACATCTTCAAGGCAGGGGTTGACCTGGCCGGCGTCCATGACTGGTCGGCCCGCATGGGAGGGGCTGGCCGTGCCGGGGCCGAGTTCACGATGAGCCCTGAGGAACGCAAGCTGGCTTTTGAATCTTCGCCCGTAGCGAGCGTCAAGACCTGGACCTCCCCCGTGCTGTTCATCCACGGGGATGACGACCGCAACGTCGACTTCTCCCAGACAGTCGACCTCGTCCAGAAGCTCCGAGCCAAGGGCGATGTCCACATCGAGCTCATCGTCCAGCCCGGAGAGCCGCACGAATTCCTGGTCTACCGGAATCGCATGGATGCATACAACGCCACTTTCGAATTCCTCGACAAATTCATCGGAAAGAAAAGGTAGGCTTTTCTTGGAAAAAATGGAAAACGAAAGGGAAAAAGGAAAGTTCAATGAACGCCAAACAACCGAGAGAAAGCTCGGGCAACCAAGCTCGATGACAAAGGAGGAGCAAAAATGGTCGGCTATTTATCGGACAAAATAAGCGGGGCAAAAGGGGTCTTAGTTGGCTTTCTTTCTTTGATTGTTTTCTTTATTGCTTCCTTTGTGGCTTTACCTGCTTCCTTGTGGCCGCCTCTACCCCCGACATCTTTTCAGGGGCGAGATTTGGGCAACGGTTTCCGTGACCATGGCATTGCCACTCCGATCAGCACCCACCGGGGCATCGTCACCACGGTGGACGGCGAAGGCCGGCCTGTCGTTCTGGCCTGGCTCTTCGACCACCGGGGCGGCTACGCCCTCCTTCTTGTAGACGCTGAAACAGGAGAAAGCGAGGAATTCCCCATGCCCTTCCCACCGGGCGGGGACTGTCCCTATGCCTCCATCCTGTCCACCCAAAACCGTTTCTACACTCATTTCAACAGCTATTTTGTCGAGTTTGACCCGGTGAAGCGGGCCTTCACCTTCTGGAAGCAGACAAAACCCCAGATGGCCATGAGCATGACTGAGGACGACTCCGGCCGCATCTGGTCAGCTACGTATCCGCAGAGCGGAGTCGTGTGTTACGACCCCGAACAAAGAGAGCTGAGGGACTATGGTCATGTGTACAGACAAAATTGGAACCAGTATCCTCGCTCCATCGCCACGGATAGCAAGGGCTGGGTTTATGTTGGCGTGGGAAGCACAGCCTGCCAAATCCTGGCCCTCGACCCCGAGACGGGCGTGGCCACGCCTCTCATCGCCGAGGAAAAGCGCACCCACGGCTCTCCCAGGCTCTATCGCGACCTCGACGGCAAAGTCTACGGGCAGAGCGTTGCGGACGATAGGAGAAAAGATAACTGGTATCAGTTTTTCGAAGGAAAGGCTGTGCCCATCGACGTTCCGGCACACAAGAATCCTAAGACTTATATCGCTGGCTCCCAGGCCCTTTTCCACCGCGAATTTCCGGACGGAAAGCTCCTCCAGACATTCGACCTCGCCGAGCGACGGATGGTCGTCGAGGACCGTAAGACGGGGGCGACGAAGACCTTTTCCTTCGCCTACACGAGCGAAGGCGCCCATGTGATGAGCGTGGCGGCGGCGCCGGATGGGACCATCTGTGGCGGTACAGCTTTCCCCATGCACTTTTTCCGCTACGACCCGAGGAAGGACGAATGGACAAGTCGACCATCCTATGGCCAGTGGAATACGGTCGCCCGTCAGGGAGAAAAGTTTTTTGTCGGCGGCTACACGGGTGGCTTTCTCCTCGAATACGACCCCAAGAAGCCGTGGATACCCACCGAAAAGGGCAGGCAGGATTCCAACCCCCTTTTCCTGGTCGAGAGTGCACCGACGATCAACCGGCCGCACGAGCTTCTTGCTCATCCTGACGGCAAGCTCATCGTCCTGGCCGGGACGCCAGATTATGGATTCACGGGAGGGGGGCTTCTTTTCTGGGACCGGGACAAGAAGGAGAGCATACTGCTGACGGACAAAGAACTTCTCCCTGACCAGTCCACGTTTAGCCTGGTGGCTTTGCCTGGTGGAAAATTGCTCGGCGGCTCAACGACGAGTCCTGGCACGGGAGGGGAAAAGAAAGCCAAGGAGGCCGAGCTCTACGTGCTCGACATCGCCACCAAAAAAATCGAATGGCACAAGGCCGTGCTTCCCGGCGTCCAGGAATACACTGACCTCTGTCTCGGACCTGATGGCCTTGTCTACGGGTTTGCCGATAGGTCCATCTTTTTTGTGTTTGACCCGGCCAAAAGAGAGCTCACTCACCAGCGCTCGACAGCCGCGGAGTTCGGCCTGACAGCCTACCAACAGGGGCCGCGTGTTTTCGTGATGGGGCCGGAAAAGGAGGTTTACATCCTCTTCCTTAAGGGGATAGCCCGCCTCGCGCTAAAAACCTTGGCCATCCACATGCTGGCTGAGTCGCCCGTGCCAGTTCAGTACGGAGGAGACTATCTTGATGGCCGGATTTATTTTGCCAGCGGCTCCCATCTCTACAGCTTTGGCCTCCGTTAGCGTGACTGCGGAATAAGACAATTGGGCAAAATAAGGGCCATAGGCCGACACCCGACGGGTGGCGTGGTTCGGGGGGCCGACCTTACCCGAGACGCTGACCATTATTCCCCTCCGGCCTGCTCGAAAGACGCCCACCTTTTCTCAGGCCCCCTTTGATTGTTCAAAGGGGGTAGGGGGATTTAATGGCTAAGAAAGAATTCCTGGGGGCGTCTTTCGCGCAGAGGGGTAGGGGAGGTTAATATATAAAAAACAAAGCTTTCGATAGCGCCTCGGAACGCCGACCCGAGCCTCTACATGCACTCTCCCGATGTTGGATCTAAGACCCATTAATCCCACTTGGAGAATTGGGGGAACAGGCGAGGGGTTTGGGTGAGGAAGCCCGTCGAAGCCTGAGCGGGCATGGTTTCTCGAGCCAAGCGAGAGAAGAGCGAAGGCTGAGTCGGAGCGAGTTTCCTCGCTGGGGAGACGAGCGGGCTGCGGAATCCCAACCCCGAGCCTGGCCGGGGGTGAACCGCGACAGGACCCGTCGGGTCCTTTTATCGGCAAATCATGGTTTCAACGTGGTTGGTGGTATTTCTTGGCGCCGAGCGGTGACCAGAGCCCGTAATTCTCCTCGTGGATGCGGCACTTGCCCTCGGAGGTCCAGTTGAACCCGTAGTTATAGCCGAACCATAAGTATTTATCCCCGCCCCCATTTTCGGTCGTAATAACGTAGCGAGCGGCGACATTGCCAATGCCAAGGACTTTCTCGCCGGGCCGCGTTCCCGGACCCCGATCACCCTTGTTGACATCGAAAGGTATCCATCCGTAAGGCGGCAGATAGACCTCCGTCCAGCGGTGGAAGACATCATCCATGCTCGCATCGTCCCCGCGCAAACTGACCGCCCCGACGTAACGGATGGGCACGCCGAGCGATCGGCACAGGGCGATCATCGTGTAAGAATACTCCGAGCAGGATGCCGTGCCTCGTCGCAGGACCGTCGGGGCAGGATTCCAACCGCCCACGGGCTTGAGGTTGTATTCAAGATGTTCGGCCAGGTACTCGAAAACGCGACGAACAATCCAGTAGGGGTTTTTCTCGCCGCCCGCGACTTTATGAGCCAGCTCCTGGATGTAAGGGTCGGTGAGGCAGTACTTATCGCCGTCCTGAGTGTATTTTTTCTTGATGTCAGCCGGGATATCGTCGAGCGTCCCCACCTTATCCGGGTAAATGAAATACTCGACCGCCGAAATGGTCGCGTCCACTTTCCAGCCCGGCCTGACTGCCGAGTAGCCCTTGAGGTCCTTGTATTCAAAGTGAGCGATTTTCTGGCCCCAGCTGTCCTCGATGACCTCTTTCGGCTGCGGGTCAAATTTTACCGGGCCGATAAGCGTCTGATTATCACGGTCTTCCGGGATGGGAAGGTAGATATCCAGAGTCTTGACCACCCCGGGCCCGTAATTCCGGAATTCCTTGAAGAACTCGAGCGTGAGCTTCTTCTCCTCCCACCGCGACCGGATATCCGAGGAAAAGACCTCAACTTGGTAAATCTCGTCGTTTTCATAGTCCACGTTCCAGAGGGTGCCATTCCCCCAGGCCAGCCCAGCGGGAAAAGGTCCGTAAGAACGAAACGAAGAGAGACACCATCCATCGGCCGGGTTGACGAGATAAATCCTGTCCTCCCCCCTATCGGCCACCCAGAGATATTTTCCGTCGAAAGTGAGGCCAGTCGTCTCTCCGGCCGGCGCCGTAAGCGTCTGGACCATCATCCCGTCGACGGTCGAAACCTTGAGGAGAGTGTCACTCCTGAAGTCAGCAATCCAGAGGTATTCTCCATCCCAGGCAAGGTCACGGGGGTTGGGGCTGTTGGATTCGAGGATGGTAAGAGCACGGCCTGTCGCTGGGTCGAGCTTGTACATCAGCTTTTCCCCCGCATCGATATGCCAGAGATACTTGCCGTCCCAGGCGAGACCTTCAGGATGGTGGCCAGGGGATTCAAAGCTCGAAACAACTGTCCCCTTGGCCGGGTCAATTTTATAAATTCTATCGGTAAAGTCGTCGGCCAACCAGAGGAATTTCCCGTCAGAAGCCAGACCCGTCGGGCACGGCCCCGGCGTCTTGATGACCTTCAGGACTTCGCCCACTTTCCCCCAGGAAGAGATAGTGAAAATAAAGATGAGTCCGATCCTCAAGATGCATTTTTTCATTTGAACCTCCTTCCCATCAAGGAGTATTACAATCCCCCCACCCAAATGTCAATCATAGCCCCCCGGCCCCTTTACTCTCTACAGCCCAGCGCCCAGCGGGAGCTCGCTTTTAAGCGGGGGAAAAGTCGGACAAACCTGGGGCGAAACCACCACCTTGACAACGGTCAGACGGATGAGTTAGCTTCTTGGACTGGGTTTCTCATCACTCGTCGCCACGATAAAAATATTATCGAGAAGGGAGAAAGGATGAAGAAAAATCTAAAGAAATCCATCGGGGTGATATTCATTCTTAGCCTCGTTCTTGGGTTTTCGAGATGCGCTCGGGAAAGTGAGGAAAAACTCCTCGGGCCAGCCCTGGCCAGCATCACCGCGGAGGACCTTGCCGCCGACACCCAAATCCTCTCCTCGGACGAGTTCGAGGGCCGGGCGCCCGCTTCTAAGGGCGAAGAAAAAACGGTCGCATTCCTTGAGCAAGAGTTCCGCAAGCTCGGACTCAAACCAGGAAACGGCTCGAGCTTTTTCCAGGAAGTGCCGATGGTCGTCATCACCGCCGACCCCTCGGCCAGGCTCGAGGTCAAGGCAGGTCGAAAGTCCATGTTGTTTGTTTTCAGCGACGATTTTGTGGCCGGCACGCAGCGAGTAGCGGAGAAAATCGAACTCACCGAATCGGACATGGTCTTTGCCGGCTACGGGATTGTCGCGCCCGAGTACAACTGGAACGACTATGAGGGGCTGGATGTGCGAGGCAAGACCGTCGTCGTCCTCATCAACGACCCGGGGTTTGCCACCCAGGACCCCGCCCTCTTTTCTGGCCGAACGATGACCTACTACGGTCGCTGGACTTATAAATACGAGGAGGCAGCGCGACAGGGAGCGGCCGCCCTTTTCATCGTCCACGAGACAGAGCCAGCCGCCTATCCGTGGGGAGTCGTTCAGAATGGCTGGACCGGCCCCCAGTTCAACCTCATCTCGGAGGACAACAACATGTCCCGCTGCGCCGTCGAAGGCTGGATCCAGCTTGAGGTCGCCCGCAATCTCTTCAAAGCGGCGGGAATGGACTTCGACGAGATAAAGACCGCCGCCGCTCGCCCCGGGTTTAAACCCATCCCGCTCGGGCTCAAAGCTTCGCTCACCCTCCAAAACACCGTTAAAAACGTGGTTTCGCGCAACGTCATTGCTCTATTCCCGGGCTCAAAGCGGCCGGACGAAGTCATCATCTACATGGCCCACTGGGACCATTTCGGCGTTAACCCGGCTCTCGAAGGTGACCAAATTTTTAACGGCGCTCTGGATAACGCCACGGGCACGGCAGCCTTGATTGAACTGGCTGAAGCCTTCATTAAACTCAAGCGGCCGCCCCACCGCTCCATCGTCTTCCTTTCCGTTACCGGTGAGGAGCAGGGCCTTCTCGGGTCCGAGTACTACGCCACCCATCCCGTCTTCCCCACCGCCAAGACGGTGGCTGTTATCAACATGGATGCTTTGAATATCTACGGCCCCATGAAGGACATCACCGTTATCGGCTACGGCCTCTCCGAGCTCGACCACTACATCGAGACTGCAGCCAGGGAGCAAGGCCGGACTGTTAACCCCGACCCCACGCCAGAAAAAGGCTCCTATTTCCGCTCCGACCATTTTCCCTTCGCCAAGCAGGGAATACCGGCCATTTACCCGAGCGGCGGCGTCGACAGCGTCGAACACGGCCGAGAATGGACTCTGGCCCTCAAAGAAAAGTACACGGCTGAGAATTACCACAAGCCTTCAGATGAGTTTGACCCGAATTGGGACCTCTCGGGAGCCGTCGATGACCTTCGGCTTCTCTTCAAGGTCGGCTACCGCCTGGCCATGGAATCCGCATTCCCCAACTGGAGAGAAGGGACAGACTATCGGGCCCGACGCGACGAGGATTTAGCCCGGAGCGCCGCCGGGGGCAGAGGAAGACCAGCCTCCAGATAGAAGCTTGACGGCGAGCCGAGCCTGAGCCCGAAGGGTCCTTCTTTTTCCGGCGACCAGGCGGCCGAAGGGCCTGCCCCGCAAAAAAGTCTTGCAATTCTAGAGGAAAATGCGTATATTTTGGCCATCTTAACCTCCGGTTTTTAGGGAGGAGGTAAATTTTTGCAGGTAAGGAGGGCTTATGAAAAAAGGAATTCTGCTTGTCGCTCTGCTGGTGTTTTCTGTCCCTGCTGTCTTTTCGGCCATTCTGACAAACACCAACCAGAGTATCATGTTCTTTCGTTTCCCTTCGCGGAATGCTTCCACGGACCTTGACGCTGTTTACTACAATCCAGCCGGCCTCGTCAGGCTTTCCGACGGCTTCCACATCGCCATCCACAACCAGACCATCTTCCAGGACAAGACGGTGGTCAACTCTTTTCTCCTGCTCAACGACAGTGAATACATGGGTAAAACAAGGGTCCCGGTTTTCCCCAATTTCTACGCCGTCTATAAAAAGAAAGCCGTGGCCATTTCGTTTGGTTTCGGTCCGCTCGCTGGGGGCGGCTCAGCCGATTATGGCGAGGGTCTGCCTTCTTTTGAGGTGCCCGTTTCCGCCATCCCCGCCATGCTCACAGCGGCCGGTCTTCCAACCAACAAGTATTCGGCCGAAATCAGCTTTAAGGGGAGATCCGTCTACTACGGGTTCCAGGTGAACGCTTCCTATGCGATAAGCGACATGGTTTCAGCCGCGTTCGGAATTCGCTATGTCCATGCCGTCAACAAGTACGAAGGCGAAATCAAGAACATCCAGATCAATCCGATATTCCCCGCCCTGGGCTGGACGGGACAGATGCGCTCAGCACCGCAGGCATTCAATACTCTCTACACGGTGACAGGGAATCCCACCTTTCTCTACTATGCCGCCTCGACAGCGGACATGGGCGTTGACGCCAAACAGGTCGGCTCGGGCTTCACGCCAATCGTCGGTCTTCACTTCTCCCCCATGGAGAATCTTAAGGTCGGCCTTCGCTACGAATTCAACACCAAAATCGAGCTGGAAAATCAGCCGACCAGGGACGATGTCGGGATGTTCCCGGCAGGAGAAAAGGAGCGCGCCGACATCCCGCCCACTCTTTCTGTTGGCGCAGACTATCACCTCTCGCCAGCCTTCAGGATCTCCGCTTCCTACTCCCTGTTCATGGAAACGGAGACCAACTGGGAAGACAGGGAAAAGCTCCTCGACGGGAATTCCTATGACCTGGCTTTTGCCCTTGAGTATGACGTGAGCCGAGCTCTAACTTTCAGTGCGGGCTATATTTATACCAAGAGCGGCGCCGGCCAGAAATATCAGACCGACCTGAGCTTTGACCTCGGAGCGAGCACGTTCGGCGCCGGAGCCAGGCTGAGGTTAAGCCCGCGGATGGACATCGACATTGGCGGGGTCTATGTCATTTACACCGATTTCACCAGGAAGAACATCGCCGCCCCCTCGCCGCTTTTACCCACCTACAACGAGACCTACAAGCAGACGACCTATGCTATCGGCATCGGCTTCAACTTCCACCTTTAATGGGCTTGATGGAGGCGGACAACGATAACTTACTCCTGAAAAGCAATAAATTGGGTTCCCTAAAATTCTGCAAACATTAAGAAAACGATGGGGAGGCAGGAGTCCCATGAGGAACTGGACGTGTCATGGGTCTTCGTCCAGTTGCAGCCGATAGATGCCGAGGATGGAGGCGTTTCCGACCTTGATGGCGTGGATTTTCTCGAGCGGAAATTCACCCGGGTAAAGGCTGTAGTTGGTCAGGAAGTATTTGGCCGGGGCTAACCTCTGAGAATCCCGGTAGGCCCGCTCGATGGCCTCCCTTTCCTGCGGCGAGCGGCAAATCCGCCGCAGCTCCTCTTTTTCTTCGGCCGTCATTCGGGAGCGGATGACCAGGTATTTGAAGCGACGGTTGATAAAATACTTGCTCGGGTTGGCCTCGGCGAAGCGAATAAGCTTCCGGTTAAGATTAAGGTAAACCCAGATGGGCAGAAAGGGGGTCAGACGATTTCTTTCCTTCGCCGGGAGGATCCTGACATTGAATTGGCCGGGACGAAAGTCGACTGACACGGGAATGACCTCTGACGCATCCAGCCGCAAAATGTATTCCAGGCCCTGCTTGTAGGAAAGGCCCCAATAGTCCATCTCGAACTTGCGAGCGATGCTCGCCATGTCGCGACCGGCCAGTCGGTTAAAATAAACATTCTCGTGAGGATGGTACTTGACCATGAAGAAGGCGACTCGACCCATCTCGGCCATGATGACTGCCCCCAGGATGAGCTTCATCACCGCGGAAGCGAATTTATCATTGAATCTGTCTGTAAGCTTAAAGATGGCCACAAGACCTCGGAGTCCCATCAAGATGAGCGCCGGGTAGATAAAGAAGAGATGACGAAACTCATTGAAAGTGCAAACTCCAAGAGCAATGGAGCCGAGGACGGGAGCAAAAAACCACAGCAGGACAAGCGGACCCCAGACCTTCGGGAAACGGGATGCTCCCGCTGAGGACCGCGTTTCTTGGGCGAGCAGATCGCCGATCAGAGCGGCGCTACCGATGAGGAAAAGTCCGAGGTAGAGAAGCGGTGTCGATATGCCCACCCAGACGGGAATATAATGCCACGGCGTCTCGCCGCAGGCATAGTATTCACCGAGATAGAGCTGATGCCCTTTCCAGGGAACGTGGGTAATAAAGTAAAACACCCCGGACATGCGACCAATCGGGTCCTCCCAAAGATACGGCCAGAGAAGGATCACGAGAAAAACATAAAAAGCCGTAAACGCAGCGGCCAGTCCCAGGATTTCCAGAGCGCGCCTGCTCTTCTGCCGGGCATCCCAAAGGAGGAAGAGAAAAGCTGCTCCGGTCAGGAAAAAAGTCACCATGCCGGTCAATCGCACATCGGTGGCCACGGCGCAGGCCAAGGCATGACCGGCCAACCTCGGTATGCCCGGCTTTTCCAGGAACCGGAGGAGAGTGTAAAAAGCCGCAACGACAGCAACCATCAACGGAATGTCCTTCGGGTTATAAAAAGAATGGGCAAAAATGCGTGGCGTCAGGACGAGCATCGTTGCGCCCAAAAGAGCGACTTCCCAGCGACCAAATATCTTGAGTCCAAGACGGTAGAAAAACCAGGCACCGAGGTAAAAAATGAGAAAGAGAAGCAGATGGCGGGTCAGGTAGATTGTCCGCGAGTCTTGCTTGACCATCCTTTCCGCGGCCGCCAGAATGATGTCGGGGAAAGACCCGTAGTTCCTTTCATGTTCGTGCTGGATGAGCCGACGGTCGCCGCGAAGAAGATAATCCAAGAAAGCTTGCCCCCGCCACTGATGGACGGGCTCGTCCCAGTTGATCCCGTAATCGCGGAAAACGAAAAGGCCGACAGCCAGAAGAAAAATGAAGAACAAAGCAACGACGATTTTCCTGAGAACCATCTTTTTCTACAGCCTGCGCCAGCTCCGATAATTTATGGAGAACTCCAAAGATAGTCAAGCTCTGCCGGCTCCCGGGTTAATATTGGAAAATTGTCTTCATCTCCTCCGCGCAGGCTTGACCCGCGTCGGCACAGCATGTATCTTAGTCTCTCGCCGATAAGGCCCTCATCCTGAAGCCTGGGTGAGCATGGGAAACCGGAGGAGATTAGCCAGTGAAGAGATGGAATGGCTGGGGAAGCGAGAGAGTTGAGTTTTCGGTGCCTCCAGCCGCCGAGACCTTCCTGGCCGAAGCCATCGGGCCCACGACTCAAGGCCCCTCGGCTAAGTTCGAAGACGTTGTCCGCCTTGTCCCGGCCAGTCGCTTGCCCGACCACCCCCTCATCAGCCGCGACGCGGCTCTTCGGCTTCGCTACGCGCGCGGGCATTCGCTTCCTGATTGGGTCGCCCTTCGCTTCGGCACGGTCGATAGCTTCCCCGATGGCGTCGCCCGGCCGGCCACAGAAAAGGAAGTCGAGGACATGCTCGCGTTCGCGGCGGCGGCAGGGGCATGTCTCATTCCCTACGGCGGCGGAACCAGCGTCGTTGGTCACATCAACCCGCCGCGGCCGAGCGACCAGCCCATCCTGACTGTCAGCCTGGAAAGGCTGCGCCGCATGCTCGACCTCGACGACGAGAGCCGCCTGGCCATTTTCCAGGCGGGCGTGAGCGGGCCTCACCTGGAAGCCCAGCTCCGCGCCCGTGGCTTCACTCTTGGTCATTTTCCCCAATCTTTCGAATACTCCACTCTGGGCGGTTGGGTGGCGACGCGTTCGAGCGGCCAGCAATCGCTTTATTACGGCCGGATCGAAGACCTCTTCGCTGGCGGCACTCTTGTCACCCCGACAGGAAAAATGGACCTGCCCCCCTTTCCCGCCAGCGCTGCCGGCCCGGATTTGCGGCAGGCTGTCCTGGGCTCTGAGGGCCGGCTCGGCATCCTCACCCGCGCCATCGTTCGAGTCAGCCCGCTCGCCGAAACCGAAAGGTTTTACGGCCTCTTCTTCCCTGACTGGGAGCAGGGAGTAGCGGCCATAAAAACGATGGCCCAGGAAAGGCTTCCCCTTTCCCTGCTTCGGCTCAGTGACAGCGTCGAGACGGAAACGAGCCTGGCTCTGGTCGGAAACGAGCGGCTCGTCCGCCTGCTCAACAGTCTTCTCCGCGTCCGCGGTCTCAAGGAAGAAAAGTGTCTCCTCTTCTTGGGAGTGACCGGCCAGGAATCGACGGCGAAGCGGACGAGGCGCTGGGCCCTGGACATCGCTCGCAGCTATAACGCTGTCTATGTCGGTCGCCGGATGGGAAGCGAATGGCGGAAGAGCCGCTTCCGAACGCCTTACCTCCGCAACACGCTCTGGGACAAGGGGTATGCCGTGGACACCCTCGAAACCGCCCTTGCCTGGAGTGACCTCCTCACCGCTGCCCGAGCGATCTTGCTTTCGCTTCGCGAAGGCTTGGCCGACAGCCAAGAGCGCGTCCTCGCTTTTGCTCATCTCTCTCATGTCTACGCCACGGGCGCTAGCCTCTATGTGACTTATATTTTCAGGCTGGCCCGAACGGCCGACGAAACGCTCGAGCGCTGGCGCAAGCTCAAAGCAGCCGCCAGCCGGGCGATCCTTGCCCACGGCGGCACCATTACCCACCAGCACGGCGTTGGCCTTGACCATCGGGCGTGGCTCGAGTTCGAAAAAGGCCAACTCGGGTTGAAAGCGATCGAGGCTCTGGCCAGGAACTTCGACCCCCAGGGAATCATGAACCCGGGGAAGCTTTTCGAGGCGTCGAGCCTGAGTTGGTCATCATGAGTATGCAGGCTCATCGCCATTACCGTTCGCCCTGGGTTCGGGGCTGGCGTGAGGAAGTCGTGGCTCGCCTCGGCAGCGAAAACTGGGACATCCTCATTATTGGCGGCGGAATTACCGGCGCCGGCATCCTCGGCCTGGCGGCAAGAACCGGCATTAGGGCGCTTCTGGTCGAAAAAGCAGATTTTGCCTCTGGCACCTCCAGCCGGAGCTCTAAGATGGTCCACGGCGGCTTGCGCTACCTGAAGCAGTTCCAGATAAAGCTGACCCGGGAAAGTGTTAAGGAACGCCAGCTATTGCTCCAGACGGCTCCGGGGCTGGTTGAGCCGCTCGGCTTTATCTACCCTGTCTATAAAGAGGAAAAACCCAGCCCCTGGGTGGTCGAGCTCGGCCTCGGCATTTACACGCGCCTCGCCCCGGACGCCGGCGCCTACCGCCGGCTCGATGAGGTCGACCTGGCGATGATGGCGCCCGGTCTGCGCACCGAAGAACTTGAGCGCGCTTACCATTACTGGGACGCTCAGACCGATGACGCCCGCCTCGTCCGACGGGTCATCCACGACGCCCTCCTTTGCAGCGAAGGGCGTTGCGCTGCTTTGAATTACGCATCTGTAACCGCGCTCCAAAAAGCTGGCAAGCGCATTGAAGGGGCCATCATCCGGGACGAACGGACAGGCCAGCACGCGGAAGCGAGAGCAAAAGTGGTGATCAACGCTACGGGTGCCTGGGCCGACGAACTCCGCCTGGCGATGGGCGAGGCGCGCCTCCTGCGTCCCCTTCGAGGAAGCCATCTCTTTTTCTCGCTCGAGCGATTCCCCGTTTACCAGGCCATCGCCTTTAGCCACCCCGATGACGGTCGGCCGGTTTTCGTCTATCCCTGGGAAGGAGTGGCGCTCGTCGGAACGACTGACGTCGATCATACCGAGCCGCTCTCCGAAGAGGCATCCATCTCGGTTGAAGAGGCTGATTATCTTCTTCGTGCTGTCCAATCCTATTTTCCTGAGCTGGAACTCAAAAAACAGGATGTTCAGACGACACAGGCGGGTGTGCGTCCGGTCGTTGACACGGGCAAGGCTGACCCCTCGGCTGAAAGCCGGGATCACGTTATCCTGGCCGAGGGCGGCTTGCTTACCGTCACGGGCGGAAAGCTGACCACTTTCCGCCTCATCGCTCTTGACGCACTCCGGGAAGCCCACCGCCTCAACGCCGACATCCCTGAACCGGACGAAGACGTCAAGGCCATCGAAACACTCGACCCGGCCGAGCCACTCCCCGGCATCCGTCATCGGAGTGAAGCGCGGCGTCTGTGGGGACGCTATGGCCCGGCCGCGCCAGCCGTAGTCTCTTCTTTTCCTGACCTTCTTCAGCCCATCCCCGGAACTCCATACCGCCTGGCCGAGTTAGCCTGGGCTGCGGGCCATGAGCCGATTGTCCATCTGGACGACCTTCTCCTGCGGAGCTTCCGGTTGGGCATCCTGATGCCAGACGGCGGCAAGGAGGTGCTTGACCAGTTCGGTTCCCTTTTGCGGGAGCAGCTGGGCTGGCAAAGCGACCGCTGGGCGGCCGAAGTCAAACGCTATTCGGACATCGTCCAGAAGTCCCACGGTTTGCCCCCAGACTGGAAATAAACCCATGAGTCCGGCGAAACTCTATGATTTTACTCGGGGGTTCATTATAATTGGCGGAGATTCGTCTCTTCGTGGGGCATGATGCAACCAAAATTGGATGATGATAGCCTAGAAAAATTAGGTAAATGAGTATGGCGTCCCCAATTTTAATAGTTGTTAATCCGAGCGCTTGTGGAGGGAAGGCCGAGGCTGTTTTCTCGAGCCTTAGGCAGCGCCTCGAGGCGGCTCTGGGAGAGCTCATCGTCGTCGTCAGCCGTCAGCCGGCGGATCTTCCGTCCCATATCGAAGCGGGCATTGCTGCGGGAGCGGACCGCCTCATCGCCGTCGGGGGGGATGGCACCAACCATGCTGTGGTCAACGCCCTCTTCGGGCTTCCTGAGGCTTCCCGGAGTCGGCTTGCCTTTGGAAATCTTCCCGTCGGAACGGGAAGCGACTGGGCCCGTGCGCTGGGGATGCCGCTCGAAGCTGAGGCTGCCCTCGAGTGGCTGGTCCGGGCTCATCCTGTCGCTTGTGACGTCGGCATGGTCGAATATTCTGACCCCCAAAAGGAGGAAAGGCGGCTGGGGCGTTTCTTCCTCAACATTGCCAGCGCAGGCGTAAGTGGAGAAGTCGACCGCCGGGTCAACCGAGCCCGGCGCCGCTCCTCAGCCACTTTCCTCCGGGCCACGATCGCCACGCTCCTCAGGTACAGGCCCCAGAGCGTTATTGTGGATTGCGATGAGCACCGCTTCTACGAAGGGCCCTGCTATCTTTTAGCCGTGGCGAATGGCCGCTTTTTCGGGCGAGGAATGTGGGTCGCTCCCCATGCTTTCGTTAATGACGGGCTTTTTGACATCATCCTCGTCGAGGGCATGCCCCGACACCGAATCCTTTTCGCTTTGAAAACCATCTACTCGGGGACCCATCTCGAGCGAAGTGATGTCCATTCCATGCGGGCATCCCGCGTCCAAGTCATTTCGGAGGAAGGCCCGTTGAGCCTGGATTTTGACGGCGAAGAAGCTTCTGGTCAATCGATTCGGTTCCAAGTTCTGCCCGGAGCCTTAAGGGTCCTCATCCATCCGTCTTCCCACTCCACTCTGAAACCCCTCTGACTTTGGGTAGCCACGCCCCGGGTCAATAGAAAAGACTACCCTCGCTGTCGCTTTTAAGGTAGAGGAGGAGAATTCTCATCAGCATGAGGATGATCCCGCCGGCCATAAGCAGGGCGTAGATAGTCAGGAAAACAACGTGGAGGACACTCTTCCGTCGCGACGTGTCCAGGGGGAAAAAAAGGTCGAACAGCGTCTTGCCAAAGAGGATGATCATGATGATGATACCGAGGGCCGAGCGGTAGAAAAATTTGGTCGCATCCTGGAGCCTGACTGTTTCAATAAAGATGAGAGGATAGAGCAGCCAGGCTGTAAAAGCCCAGACAAAAATGAGGGTCGCCGTTCTCCCCCATCTCCGGGCCGTCGAGGTTAGAGATGCCGCTGGCTGGGGCATGGAACTATCATACCATACTCGCTGGCTCAGTGGAAACCTCTCCTGCCCTCGCGTTACCCATCCCCCGTTCGGAATCCCTCGCGCTGCGGGCGTTCCGGGAACTGACGCCTTGTCACCCATTCGAAACGAGAGTTCTATTATGATCACGGGGAAAAAAAGATGCATCCCCTGATCAGGGAGATGGGCGGCGGCTGGCTCTCGTTCCTAACGGCCGGTCGATAAAAACGGAAAGGGCAAAATAGAGAAGGACGCCATCAGCCAGCATAAGGCTAAGGTCGGCCTTCCGGCTGAAGCTCCCAAAACAGCCACAGGAGGTGTCGATGCCCCGCAGGACGGCCAGCCCGACAAGCCCGATGAACCCGACGAGCATCGCGGAGATGAGCAAGGCGCTCGAGCGTCTGAGCGGGCCGAGGACGAGGAGGCTGCCGCTCAGGACCTCGACCCAAGGCAGGAAGATGGCGATAAAAAAGACGAGGGCATGGGGAAACACCTGGTAATTCTTGATACTCTGGGCGAATTCGAGGGGGTCGGCGACCTTGAGGACACCCGCCCAGATGAAGACGCCGCCAACGACGAGACGGAAGAAAAAAAGAAGGGAGCGCCTGAATTTCATCGCGACACCTCGGCGGGCAGGCCGAGCGCGCTCCACTCGGCCCAGCCGCCCTCAAAAACCCGGATGTCCTGAAAGCCCAAATCATGGATGAGCCTGGCCAGAGCGAGGCTTGTCTGGCAATCGCCACCCTCGCAGTAAATGACGAGGGTTTTATCCCGCGAAAAAGAAAGAAGCCTCGGGCTCAGGCTTTTCCTGGCTTCTTCTTCACTCCCTCCACTCCCCTTCATTTCTTCAAGCGGTAGGCTCAGCGCGCCGGGAATGTGGCCGGCGGCAAATTCCCGACTTGCCCGGCTGTCGATGAAAAGCGCTTCTCCCGATTCCAGAAGGTCCTGGGTCTCTTGAAGCGCGATGAAGCGGATGCCCGCATACTTTAGCGGGTCGAGAAAGCTATGCCTGAACTCGCCAGCAAGAAACCGGCTCAAGAGTGAAAAATGGACGACGCCTCCGAGCACCAGACCAGCCAGGAGGATGGAGAGCATCTCGAGAGCGAGCTTTTTTAGTCCTGTCTTTTCCTGGATACTCAATTTTCGCCTGCCCCGTTTTTCTTAACCTCTCTTCCTTCCTGACGCTCACCTGGCTGGCAATTTCTCACTTTACCTCAATTTACCGGTGGAGAGTCCGGTATTTCTCCAGGCCAGCCTTGAGCACCCGGAGGGCTCGCTTGATCTTCTCGACCTCGAGGACGTAGGCGATGCGAACCTCGTCCAGCCCCCGGCCGGGTGTGGAGTAAAAGCCAGCTGCCGGCGCTACCATCACCGTCTCGCCGTCAAGCTCGAATTCGCTCAGCATCCAGACAACGAAGTCCTCGCTGTTCTTAACGGGCAGCTTGACCGTGATGTAAAAGGCGCCCTGCGGCTTATAGGCGACGACCCCGGGAATGGCGAGCAGGCCCTCGTAAAGGACATCGCGGCGCCTCTCGTATTCCTCGCGCACGGGCCGAAAGTAATCCATCCCCATGCCGTAGGCCGCGAGGGCAGCACGCTGCTCGACTGTCGGCGGGCAGAGTCGCGCCTGGGCGAAGCGGAGCACGGCCTGGTAGACATCGGCGTTTCGGGTAATGACGGCCCCAATCCGCGCCCCACAGCAGCTGAAGCGTTTGGATATGCTGTCGACCACGATCACCCGCTCCTCAATCCCCTTCAGCTCGAGGACGCTCCTGTGGACCATGCCATCATAAACAAACTCCTTATAAACCTCATCGCCGATGAGAAAAAGGTCGTGCTCCTTGACGATGGCCGCGACCCGCTCGAGCTCCTCGGGCGTGTAAACGGTGCCCATGGGGTTATTGGGCGAGCAGAGGAGGATGGCCCTTGTCCGGGGAGTAATTTTCGATTCTATATCAGAGCGAGGCGGAAGCCTGTAGCCGTCCTCGACACGGAGCGTCAGGGGCACAATCTTGACCGAAGCGAAGGAAGCATAACCGTTATAATTCGTGTAGAAAGGCTCCGGGATGATGATCTCGTCGCCCGGGTCGGCCACGGCGCTAAATGAAAAATGGATGGCCTCCGAGCCGCCACAGGTAATGAGGACATTTTCGGCTGTCAAGGGAATATGGTAATGCCCGTAATAAGCAGCAATGGCTTCACGAAGCTCGAGGAACCCTTGGGCAGGCCCGTAACTCAGAACCTCGTCGTTGAAGCTGTGGAAGGCTTCGATCACGGGCTTCGGGGTCGGGATGTCAGGGTCACCGATATTCAGGAAATAGACCCGGATGCCTTTCCTGATGGCCTCGTCAGCGTAGGGTTTGAATTTCCTGATGGGCGAGGCCTGGATGGTGCGGCCACGCTCGGAAACTTGCATGGATGATTGCTCCTCTCCATCATGATGACGCCTTGATTATCGGATAAACCCGCCTGCTTTGTCAAAGTTCACGCATGCACGGCTTGCGAAATCGGGACGATTCTGCTATTTTGGCGCCAGGTGGTCTTCTGGATGTACCAAGACCCAAGTGCTTCCATCCTGCGCAAAGAAACCTGGGGAAAGTACTGTCTTCTTCGCCTGAAATCTCCGGCCATGGCCAGGAAGGCCAGGTCCGGTCAATTCCTGATGGTCCGAGCGAGCAGCCAACCCTTTCCTCTCCTTCGCCGCCCTTTCAGCATCCATGCCGTCGACAAGAAAATCGGCACCCTCGAGATTTTTTTTGCCCGGACAGGAGTCGGTACCGCGCTCCTGGCAGAAAAAAGAGTCGGCGAAACGCTCGATATCATCGGCCCCCTGGGAAAGGGCTTCCTGATTCCTTGTCCTCCAGCCGCTAATAAGGAGGAGCTTTCGGGCCCAGACCTCGCCGGAAAACAAGTCTTCCTTGTCGGCGGCGGCCGCGGCATTGCCCCCCTCTATTTCCTGGCCGAGGAGCTGCGCTGTCTCAAGGCGATTCCGATCGTCTTTTATGGCGGAAAGACAAAGGATGATTTGCCGCTCATCAAGAAGTTTAAAGCCGCCAAATTCGACCTTCTCGTCTCGACCGAAGACGGCTCCTCGGGCGCTCCCGGATTGATCAGCGCTCTGGTTGAGGCGGAGCTCAGCCGGCTGGCTGGACTTCCTTTGCCCGAAGAGCAGTCGACGGACGATTCAGAGAAGCGTGGAGCGGAAGCCCCTTCCGTCCAAGAGAAAGGTTTTGATCCGAGGGGTTTTCCCGCTCATGTCTTCGCCTGCGGTCCCGAGCCAATGATGGCTAAAATCGCCGCTCTCGCCAGTTCTTATGGCTTACCGGCCCGATTCTCCCTCGAGTCGACCATGGGCTGTGGAATCGGCGCCTGCTGGGGCTGCGTGAGAAAGATCAAGCGCGGAGCGAGAACTCAATGGGTCAAGGTCTGCGAGGAAGGGCCTGTCTTCGAGGCCGCGGAAATCATCTGGGACGAAAAGGCTGAGTAAGGGAATGGTTGACCTCTCCGTTGACCTCGGTTTTCTCAAGCTGCGAAACCCTGTCCTTGCCGCCAGCGGTACGTTTGGCTATGGCCTGGAATTCATGCCTTTTGTCGATTTTGAGCGCCTCGGCGGCCTCATCGTCAAAGGCCTTTATTTTTATCCCCGAGCGGGAAACCCACCCCCTCGCCTGGCTGAATCTCCTAGTGGACTTATAAATTCTATAGGTTTACAAGGAATTGGCGTCGAGGCTTTCGCCCGAGAAATCCTCCCCCGCCTGAGGGAGCTCAAAACCCCCATCCTCGTCAACGTCTGCGGCGAGACCAACGAGGAGTATGCCCAGGTCATCGATTTCCTTAATAAAGAAGAAGGCATCGCCGCCTACGAGCTCAACATCTCCTGCCCCAACGTCGCCCAGAATGGGCTTTGCCCGGCCCTCAGCCCGGCCTCAACCTGCGCCGTCGTCCGCCTGGCCAAGAAGATAAGCCGGCGGCCCATCATCACCAAGCTCTCACCCAACGTGACTGACATCGTCGCCATCGCCCAGGCCGCGGAGGAAGCCGGCTCGGACGCCGTCTCCCTCATCAACACTGTGCTGGCCATGGCCATTGACGTGGAGTCAAGGCGGCCCCGTCTGGCCAATGTCTTTGGCGGGCTGAGCGGGCCAGCGATCAAGCCCATCGCCCTTCGCATGGTCTACCAGGTTGCCACCCGCCTCCGTATTCCCGTCATCGGTATAGGCGGCATCATGAGCGGGAATGACGCTCTCGAATTCCTCATCGCCGGCGCCAGGGCTGTCGAAGTGGGCACGGCCAACCTCGTCGACCCCGAGGCTTCCGTCCGGATTGTTCAGCAACTGCAGGAATGGTGCGCCGCCAGAAAAATCGAAAGATTAGAGGAGGTCATCGGCACTATAAAAGTGGAGCCGCCTCGGCCACTGGAGTGAATTTCGGTAAATAAAATAGGTAAATAGATAAACTGTCCCCTATTTGGAGGGAGGATGGAACTGAGGGAAAGAATCATCGTTGCGCTCGACACCGCGACGAAGGAGGAGGCGCTCAGGCTCGTTGACTTGCTGGAGGAAGCTCAAACCTTTAAAGTGGGGATGGAACTCTTCACCGCCGAGGGCCCATCTCTCCTCGAGGCGCTCGTCGGACGAAAAAAGAGGCCTTTTCTCGACCTCAAGTACCACGATATCCCCAACACTGTTGTCGGAGCGGTTCGCGCGGCTGTCCGCCAGGGCACAGCGATGCTGACTCTTCATGCCTCGGGCGGCTTGGAGATGATGCGTCGGGCCCGCGAGGCGTCCATAGAGGAAGCGGAGAAGCAGACAAGGCCGAGGCCCCTTCTTCTGGGAGTGACGGTGCTGACGAGTCTTGAGGACGCCGACCTTGAAGAAATGGGATTCTCCACCCCAGCCCGGGACCAGGTTCTCCGGCTGGCCAGCCTGGCCAAGAAAGCCGGCCTCGACGGCGTTGTCTCTTCGCCCCAGGAGATCGAGGTTCTCAAGCGCGAACTGGGGAAGGATTTCCTCATCGTCACCCCGGGCATCCGGCCTGCTGGCGCTCAATCCCACGACCAGAAGCGCATCATGACCCCGGCCGAGGCTCTCCGGCTGGGGGCTGATTATCTGGTTATCGGCCGGCCTGTTACCGCCTCACCCTCCCCCCGCGAGGCCTTCCTCCGCATTCTGGAGGAGCTCAATCGCGCCTTCTCTTAATCTCGTGCCTTTTTTCAATCTCTACTTCGCTAACCGGCGCCTTCAGAAAAGAAAAAAATCACACAGAGAATCACCCAAAGAAATGACCACCCTCCATAAGGGCCAGCGGTTTCAAACGGATAAACGCCGGATCAGCTTAGAAAAAGCTAACCAAGCCTCGCATGGCGAAGATAGCGCCAAGGATGAGGCCGATGACGGCCGAGAGAACAATCATGACGACGACGCTAACGACCATGTAGCCGATGACTTTTTCCTTGGGTGTTTCCATAAACGGTGTGGCGAACCCGAGGTAGAGGATGTAAATTCCATAAAGAAAACCGAGGATGACCAGGAAATCGATCGAGGGGATGATGTGGAAGATTCCCGCCAGCCAGCCGGGCGTCATGCTGTAGACGGCCAGCTTCATGGCATTGGGAAGGTTCTGGGTGGAGGAAAAATTAGGCGCCAGGGCGTTGATGATCACCCCAAAAATATAAACAGTGACTAAGCCAAGGATGTAGGAAAAAATCAGGTAGATAATGGCCCTTCCCATCCAGCTGCCGCCGACGTAGGGAATTTTAAAACCGACGAGGGCCCAACCGAGAAACTGGGCGACGACAGGAATAGCGGCAAGAATCATAGCATAAGAAGTAAAAAGCTCTCGAATGGCTGTCGGCTCCGCTTTGATCTTGACCCATTCCTCTTTCGGCTTAAGAAGGATGCCCTGAGCTCTCGCGACGATGTCCATGCAGCGCCTCCTTATTTTTTTTTGAACTATATATTTTTTTGGGCATCAAGTCAAATGTAACGCGTCAACCGCAAGCATCCTTTGTTCCCGTGATGAGAATGGGTCCTCCGCCTTGGCGTCTCCATCCGGCCTCGCGTCACCCATTCTCCGTGAGGTTTCTTATCATCACGAAAAAAATGCTTACGCGCGGACCTGAGGTCAGCGTGGGCTGGCCTAGAATTGGACTGGAACATAGAGGGTTCTTATTTAGGATGAAAAAGCTCAGCTCAAAGCTTCAAGATAGAGGCGCGGGTCGGACTCGAACCGACGAATCGAGGTTTTGCAGACCTCTCCCTTAGCCTCTTGGGTACCGCGCCCCAAGCAGAAACATTCCTTCTCATAAAAAAGCGGGCGATGGGACTTGAACCCACGGCCTTCTGCTTGGCAAGCAGACGTTCTACCCCTGAACTACGCCCGCCTCCATTGAGGCCGAACCAACTCTCGATTTAAGCTAACAGAAAGCGGATGGCCTGTCAATACAAGCCGCATGCCCAATATCGTAAACATAATCACCTGACGTGTTCGGTCGTGGTTCACCCCCGGCCAGGCTCGGGGTTGGGATTCCGAAGCCCGCTCGTTTCCCCAGCGAGCAAACTCGCTCCGACTCAGCCTTCGCTCTTCTCTCGCTTGGCTCGAGAAACCGTGCCCGCTCAGGCTTCGACGGGCTTTCTCACCCCCGCCCCTCGCCTATCTCCCATGGCCTCAAGCGCTCGGGTCGGCGTTCCGAGACGCTATCGAAAGCTTTGTTTTTTATACATTAACCACCCCTACCCCTCCTCGGGAATTAGGAGGGCGGTCATTGTCTGCGTCCTGAGTAAGGTCGGCCCCCGAACCACGCCACCCATCGAGTATCGGGCTGCTCTTTCGGGACAATCAGGAAAGAAACGAAGGTCAGATGTTATTTGGCCTGAACCTGGTAGCCGATGCGCACCGCATCGCTGCAGGACAGGACCTTGATGGTGGCCGTATCGGGCTGGGTGTCGATGACGATGAGGTTCCCTATTCCCACCCGGGGCAAATCCTCTCGAATCTGTTTGTAAATCGTCATCTGCTGACCTACCTGGACGCCGCTCGTCTCGCCGATGTTGATGATTCCCCAGCTCCCCGATCCAATCTGGTTCCAGTCGCTCTGAAGATAAATGATCGTCCCCATGGCTCCCTTGTCTTCCTCGGAGAAAGCCTCGTAGCCCAGGTCCTTGCCGAGCAGGCTTTCCTTTTCCTCGAAAGGAACGAGGTAATTGCCGACCATCACCCGGCCACAAGCTTTTTCGACGCGAGCCACAGCCCGGTTGGCCTCGAGGAAGATCACGTGCCCCCGGCCTTGCTTGGTCGCCAGCCAGCCATGTTCACCGAGGCTTTGGCCAATCTCGACGATAAGGAAAACCTGACCCATCTCCAGCCCGTCATCTTTTCCCTTGTTGACAAAAAACACGTCGCTATCGCTGAGCAATATTTTCTCTGCACCCTTTTCAGCCGCCGTGATCCTCATATCGGGGAGCTCTCCCTTGTGAGCATAGATGGAACAATAGAGGTCGGTTTCCGAGATGAGGGGGTAAGCCTCCCGAAAGATTTTGGCCTTTTCGATCTGATGCTGGACCGCCTGGCCGTTCGAGATGCTCCAGCCGAGCGCCGAAATAATAAAGAGTCCGACGCTGATGGCACCCAAGCAAAAAAACCGCCGACTCGGGGAAGCTTTACTCATTTTGGCTCCTTTTTTTCTCTTTTATTTTGCTTCTTCCTTTATGCCTCATTATAAGCAGCTCCATTTTGCCTGTCAATACAACAATTTTCCCCCAGGAATGCCGATAGAATCACGCGACTGGACCCGTCGGTAATTCTGCGTGCCCGCTCAGGGAGCGACTTGACAGTTTTTTCGCTTCTTTTTAACATACCATCAAGGATGCATAAGATTTAGTCGCAACAGGGTGAAGGAGGTTTAAGATGAACAAAAAAGAGATGATTGGCCGGATGGCCAGGGATGCGGGGATTACTGCCTCCCAGGCGGCCAAAGCCTTCTCATCGATGATGGAAGCAATCAAGAGTTCTCTGAAAAAGGGAGAAAAAGTGACCTTTTCCGGTTTCGGCAGCTTCGAAGTCAAAGAAAGAAAAGCCCGGAAGGGCAGAAACCCAAAAACGGGCGCCGAAGTCGCCATTCCGCCGCGGAAAAGAATTAAATTCAACCCCAGCAAGAGGTTCAAAAATTCTCTTTAATTTGTTTCCTCGTCAGGTTCCCCTCGGACATTCCTTTGCCAAGTAAGAAGAAAACCCGAGTCGCCCTTATTTTTGGCGGTCGCTCCGCCGAGCACGAAGTCTCTCTTGTCTCTGCATCGGCCATTTACAAGAACCTCGACCGAAGCCGCTTCGAGGTTGTCTGCCTCTACATCACCAAAAAAGGACTGTGGAAGAGGGTCCCCTCACCCCTCCTTTCGGCCCGGAAACTCGCTACCGGCCCCTCCTTTCCCTTTCTCCCCTGGGAAGCGGGCAAGCTTCCAGCCAGGCTCCGGGCCGATATCTATTTCCCTGTGCTTCATGGCCCTTCGGGCGAGGATGGGACCCTCCAGGGCCTCCTCGAGATGGCCGACGTGCCTTATGTTGGAGCCGGTGTGCTCGCCTCAGCAGCGGGGATGGACAAGGAAGTGATGAAGATTCTCTTCACTTCGGCCGGGGTTCCCGTCGTCAGGTACACGACTATCCACGACTCTGATTGGCGGAGGGACAGGCAATGCATTCTGTCTCGGCTCGAGGAGGAATTTGAGCTCCCCTTCTTCGTCAAACCCGCTAACCTCGGCTCGAGCGTCGGCATTTCCAAGGTCAAAACGCGCGCCGAAGTCGCCCGCGCCCTGGAGAAAGCCTTCCGCTACGACCGAAAAATCCTCGTCGAGGCGGCTGTCGAAGGCCGGGAGGTCGAGTGCAGTGTCCTCGGCAACGACGACCCTCGCGCCTCGTTGCCCGGTGAGGTCATCCCTTTCCGGGAATTCTACGATTACCGCGACAAGTACCTGGAGGGGAAAACAGAGTTTCGCATCCCGGCCCCTCTTTCTGAAGCCAAGACGGCTGAAGTCCAGCGCCTGGCCGTCGCCGCCTTCAGGGCTGTTGGTTGCTCGGGCATGGCCAGGATTGACTTTTTCCTCGAAAAGGAGACCGAAAAGGTCTACGTCAACGAAATCAACACCATCCCCGGTTTCACGGAAATCAGCATGTATCCCAAGCTCTGGGAAGCCAGCGGCATCCCCTTCCCCCGCCTGGTCGAGGAGCTCATCCGGCTGGGCCTTGAGCGCCACCGCCAGAAGAGGAGATGCCTGGACCGACTCGGCTGATGAGAATCCTCGGCCTCGATTACGGCGACCGTCATATAGGCCTCGCCCTGAGCGATCCCCTTCAGCTGACTGCCCAGCCCTGGGGGCAGTATGCCCTGGTGAACGAAGAGGCGGATAAGAAATTTTTTGAAGCGCTCATCCGCGAGCACGAAGTCAGTAAGATCGTCGTTGGCCTGCCTCTTCGGATGGATGGAAGCTCGGGGACGCGGGTCGAAAAGACGCAGCAGTTTGCCCGCTGGCTGGAGGTAACCTTTGGCCTGCCTGTGGTCCTGTGGGATGAACGCCTAACTTCCCAGCAGGCCGCTGGAATCATGAGGGAGCAGAAAATTCGCTGGCCGAAGAGGAAAAAGGTCGAACATCAAATTTCAGCTTCCCTCATCCTCCAGAGCTATCTCGACCACTGCCAAACGAACGGCCATGTTCCTGAGGATTGTTAAGATAGCGCTTATTTTTTTCGTTATCGCCTCCATAGCCATGGCTCTCTGGTTAGCCTATGGCCTTTCGGCACGCCAGACGCTTCCCTCTCAGTCTACCCTCTTTGAAGTTCCCAGGGGTGAGGGATTGGGAAGTGTCGCTCGTCGTCTGAAGCAAGAGGGAATCATTCAAAACAGACTTGCCTTTTTGGCCGCCTATCGACTTTTCTACGCTCCGCAAACCATCAAAGCTGGCGAGTACGCCTTCACCTCTCCTGTCCGGGCCAGGGACATCCTCTCGGCTCTTGTCGAGGGACGGGTTCATCTCCACGCCGTGACCATCCCCGAAGGTTTGACCGGGCTCGAAATTGCCCCGCTTTTCGCACCCGTCCTGGCCGATGGAGAAAGCGGCTTCCGCTCGGCCTTCCAAGATCCAGCTCCCATCGTTGCCCTCGACCCAGAAGCGAAGGACCTGGAGGGTTATCTTTTTCCCGAGACCTACCATGTCGCCCGTGGCATCCCTTCGGCCGAGGCCATCCAGTTGATGGTCGCCGAATTCAGGTCTGTCCTCGACGAACGATGGCGGATGCGGGCGCGAACGCTCGGCCTGAGCATCCGTCAGGTCGTCACCTTAGCCTCTCTCATCGAGAAAGAAACAGCCATTGACGCTGAAAAGCCGCTCGTCTCGGCTGTTTTCCACAATCGCCTTCGCCTGGGGATGAAGCTCGATTGCGACCCGACCATCATCTATGCCCTCAAGCAGATGGGCCTTTTCCACGGCAACCTGACCAAAAGGGATATGCTCCTCGATTCACCCTACAACACCTACCTTCACGCCGGGCTTCCCCCTGGCCCCATCTGTAACCCGGGCAAAGCGGCGATCGAGGCGGCTTTGTTTCCCGCCGACGAAAGTTATCTCTACTTTGTCAGTCGAAACGACGGCAGCCACCACTTCAGCCGGTCTTTCAGCGAACACCAGGCCGCGGTGCGGCGATTCCAGAAGAGACGGCCGTGACCTTAAAAAACGAGAGGTGCTATCCAAACAGAGATGCCCGAACGTGGCGGGAAGGAGCAAATCTTTAGGGGGGCGCGCCATAGTGTATCTGAAACTCCACGAGCTGACTCCCCTAAGGTTCTGCTGCTTCACGAACGGCGATGGCGCTTGAAAAAATATTTTTTTCTGGTATAGTAATGGCTTATTTTATTTCCGGAAGAGCCGATCGAGAGATTCAGCGAGAAAGGGATTGCTTCCCCGACCGATCTCCCATGGCCGCTTCAGGGAATGAGGAGGAATCATGACTGCGAAGAGATTTATCGTCTCCCTCGTCCTCGGCGCGATGCTCGTCTTCCTTCTGGCTCCGCTTTCCGATGCGGCGCCACAGAGGACAAAGCCCAAACCAAAGCCGCCCAAGGAAGGAGAAAAAATCTTCATCCCCAAGGAAGTCAAGTCTGTTCTCGAGGACGGCTTGCTCACCCGGGAAGGCCGAAAAGATATTTCCGTCAACATCTTCTATAGCCTCTTCCTGCCGGCGCGCGAAAACTTCCACACCATCTTATTCTTGAAGATCAAGAACGGTGACCTCGGTTTTACTCCCATTGGCGCTTCGGCCGGCAAAGAGCCCCATGTCCAACCAGCCGCTGGCCCGACGATTCAGGAAGCTGTGGCTCAGGAACCCACCCAGCTCCAGGCCAGCTTCAACGTCTTCCTCGAGTTCAACCGCTTCGAAGAGACCGAGCTCAGGCCCTTTAAAGAAGTCTATGTCCCGGCCAGCTTTCAGGTGGACAGCGCTGGTTTCGACCCGGAAAAAGAAGAAGTTTATTCCGTTGGCTATCCGCTGCCGGCTGGCCACTATCTCGTCGGCCTGGCGGTAACCTCGCTCGACCTCCAGAAAATCGGGACTACCTATCACGAATTCACCATCCCCAACCCCGCCTCCTTCACCAAGCAGCTGGGTACGACGCCGGTCTTCTTCCTCAAGGACTTCAAGCAGATGGAATCTCCCGAGACAATGGCCAAACTCCACAAGGGCTCCTTCACCTATTCTATCCTCGATATCGTCCCTAACCTCGATAAAGTTTTCACCGCCGGTGAGAGCGTGGATATTTTCTTCTACATCTTCGGCGCTCAACCCTCCGACCAGCAGAAGTTCGATATTGAAATCAACTACGAGGTCAAAAAAGGCGAGGAATATGCCATTCGCTGGACGCCGCAAAAATACGAATCGCCGCTCATCAGCCAGCCGCTACCGCTCAAGCAGACGGTCCAGATCAAATCCGGGGAAGAAGTGAGGACAGAACAGCGGGACCTCCCGCCCGGGCTCTACACGCTGGTCATCAATATCTCGGATAAAGTATCGGGCAAATCGCTGACGACCAGCGTCGATTTTGAAATGAAATGATTTGAAATGAAATGATCAGCGCTTTTCGATTTCCTGGACTAATTTTCTGACGTCTTCCTGGTTCGGGTTCAGGCGGAGGGAAGCGCCGAGCGCTTCCAAGGCTTTCTTCTTCTCTCCCGTCCTATAATAGCAGAAGCCAAGGGAATTGAGCAGGCGAACATCGCTGTTGTAAATTTTGTTGGCCTCGAGAAAAGAATCGATGGCCCGGCCGAACTCACCGCGGCCCATCTGCGCCTTGCCTCGAATCAAAAGATACTCGAACCTCAAGCCGCTGTCTTCCCGGAGCCTCTCGTTGACCTCGAAGGCCCGGTCAAACTGGCCAACCTTGAGGAGGAAGCTGGCATAATCAAGAACCCCTTCTTTATATTCAGGAGCCCGCGCATAAACGATTTGGTATTCTCTTTCCGCCTTTTCGTTCATGTTCATCCGGTCATACTGGCGGGCGAGCATGTGATGGTAGACATGTTGATTGGAGAGGGGAAATCCCTTGGCGTTGGCAATGGGATGGGGCAGGACCTTCTCTGGGGATATGATGAAATTGGCCCGGGCCTCATCGAGGATAGCTCCTTCACCGCTCTGGAGGGTCAACCGAAGCTCGTAGTAGTCCGGCGCCAGCTCGTTGAGGGGCAGGGAGTGGACAAAATGGATGACCCGATTGAAGGAAGTATTGGCCAGCTTGAAGCGTAAGGATTTTTGGGCCGGGTCGACTTCCTTCATCCCGCGAATGGTCACCTTGACCTCGCCGCTCTGCCACACTTCTTGGCTGCAGTCAACGACGCTGAAGCTGAGGGCCAGCTCGTCGTCCCGGCCGAAGGTGTTTTTCGGGTCGACGACGACCTTCTTCTCAAGAACCTTGAAGGGAATGTGAATTTGAGGCCCATAATTTTCAAACCTGTAGCCGACGATGGGTCCGGTGAGTCTGGGCTTTCCCTCCCGCGCCGGGATGGTGATATCCTTCTCGTAGATAGTGAATTCCTTGCCAACGGAGTTCTGGAGGAGGATGATCAACTGGTAACGGCCTTCGATGGCGGGGAAGGAATCCTCGATGGAAATCCCGTTCGCCTGAATACGACCCAGCTCTCTCTCTGTAAAATACACCGAATAGTCCTTGTTGTACTGGAAGATGATATTCTCTCCCTGCCTCAGACTGACATCCATCCGGAAATTGGAATAGTACTGGTCTTTGGGCTCGTAATAGCCGTAAGACATGCTCTTGGGGGCCACGGAAAAATGGACAAAAGGCAGGCCGGTGAGCGGGTCTTCCAGCAGGCTCACGGTGGCGTCGCTATCGATATAGTTGGTCAGGTATTCCGTGCTGACGATGCCTTTGTACTCGAGAAAATGGGTGGCGTAGGAGGGGTTGACGTCCTTACGCGGCGACTGGAAGATGTTGGCCATGATGATGTTGTTCTGGGGCGAGGGAGTGTAATCTCCGTAGTAATATTCGCCTGGCACCAAGGAAATGGAAATATCAGCCAGGGTCGGCGCCCGCTCTTTGATTCTCTCGTAGAGGTCTTCGTAGTTGGTGGGGTCGATATCCCTCTTGACCTGAAGAAGCGCCGCCGGTCCGTCGCTGATGGGGTCGTAGAGCTTGTAGTCGCCGACGCCACCCTTCTGGAAAAAAAGAAGGACAAAATGGGGCGGGAGGTCCTTGCTCGGGTCACCGTAATAAGACCACGCCTGACAGGGGACGATGTCGAGGGTTGTCTCGAACCGCTCGATGGAGGCCGGCGGGCCGAGGATGATGTAAATCCGGCCCATGTCGGTCTGCCACCCTTCCCGCGTCGTGCCGCGGCCGTAGAATTTGTTGGCGTAATTGAACCGCCGGATGTGCTCGTCCTTGTACTCATTTTGAGGTGTTCCCGGCGTCGGGTCCCGCTGTTTCCAGAAAGTCTCGATAAAAATGTCCCTGTCGCGGTCGGAGGTAAGCTTGAGAAAAACCTCCTTTTCCACCGGCAGGATGATGTAGGTGACGAGCTTCAGCCAGTCGCGGTACTTCTCGGGCAAATCCGCCTCCCGGATTTTCTGCTGCCCGGAAAATGGGGAAGAGGAAATGAGGAACAAGCAGAGCGCAACGTGGGGGAGGAGATGCTTATGATATTTCATGCCAGAAACCTTTCCTTTCGACCTCCGACGGTCATCCTCATGGACAACAGGTCCAAGATTAAGCTTTGACCTGGAAAATCTTTCGCGTCTTGCCCAGCTCACCAGCCCGGCTGATGATGATGACATCCAGATAGTAAGTACCTGGGGCCAGAGGATGGGGAATCGTGAGAACAATTTCTTTCATCTCGATAAGCTTCTCTTCAGCCTCGGCTATGCTCTTTTCTTCTTTGAACTCCTCGACTTTGGCCCTGTCCTTGGCGTAAACGAAGAACTGCAACTCCAGGTCAGCCCGAAGAAGCCCCGCCTCCTCCTTGAAATTGAAGGCATCCGTGGGAAGGGTGATGAGGATGGTCGAAGAAGCCCGGTCGTAATCGAGCTTAAAATTGACGAACTTCCGCTTCTCCCCCTTGAGGACCGGAACCTGCCCCAGCTTCAGGTTGTCCAGAGCGCTAAAAAAATCTCCTTCGTAACGGCGGATTTTGTAGGCGCCGTTACCCCTCTCATCGACGAACTCGATACCGAGCTCGTAATCGTAGTAAATCCACCACAGGATGCCCCCCCGCACGTCCGGGTCGTCGTGGGTGAAAAATTCCTCGAATTTATCCGGGGGCCCCATGAAGATGTAGATTCGACCTCTGTCCGTCTTCCAGCCAGGGATTCCCTCCCGAAAGCGCTTGTTGGCGTATTCGATACGGTCGAAAAACTCCTTCTTGAACTCGTTCTCCTCCGTATAAGGGTCAGGGTCTCGCTTACTCCAGAAATCCTCGATAAACTCCCGCCGCGATTCGGCGTCAGGAAGATGGGTGAAGATATCCCTCTCCTCACCGGTCATGATGAGACGCCCCGTCTCGTAGAAAGCCTCACTTTCCGGGTCGAGCTCGATTTTCGGGCCCGAGCTGCAGGCCATCAAACCTGCTAATAAGAAGAGCAAAAAGAACGGCCATGTTTTTTTCATCTCTTCACCTGCATTTCTCGATAAGCTCATCCAGCGCTTTTTTTTCCGCCGGCTTGAGCATCGAATAATATAGTGCCTTATAACGTTCCAGGTAGCCCAAAGCCTCGAGCCTCTCCCCTCTTTGAAAATGGGCCAGGCCAAGATTATAAAGGGGATAGTCGAACTCCGGCTTAAGCCTGAGCGCTTCTCTCCATGACGAAATGGCCTCGTCGAGGCGGCCGGCCATCTTATAGGCTCCTCCCAGGCCATTATAAGCAGAAGCACTGTTTGGGTCGATGGTGATGGCCATCTGGTAACTCTCGATGGCCTTCCCCACCAAAGCTTTATCCTTTTTCTGTTGAAAAAGCGTAAGATAGCTTGTCCCCAAATTTATGTAAGCAGAAGGATAATCTCTGTCCAGCCGGAGCGCTGCTTGGTAAGCATCGATGGCTTTCTCGACTTCGCCTGAGGCAGCATAAGCCACACCCAGCGAATTCCAGATTTCAGGGTCGTGCTCGGCCTGGGGCAATCTTTTCTCCCAGAAAATCCTTATGGCCTCCTCATAATTTCTCGCTGCGACGGAATAACTCATGTATGTTAGAAATATCTCATAACTTGCAGGGAGGGCAGCCATCCCTTCCTTGAGGACGGAAAGCGCTTCGCTCATGTTTCCCGAGATTTTGTAAATTGCCGCCAGGTTGGTATACGCAACATCGAGATTCCTTCTTTCCTCAAGAATTCCCTGCAGGATCCTAACTGCCTCCCTTGTCTGACCCTGCTCGGCCAGGTCCATGGCTTCCGTGGCTCTGTTATGGTAGGGCAGAAGAGTCTTGATGTCGTCTTCACGACCGAAATCCCCACCTGAAAGGGAAGGAAAGCTGAAAACGTAGCCAAGGCTCCCGAGTTTCTCCCTCACCTCTCGGCTCATTTTCGTTCTTGCTCTGGCGGTCTCAGTTCCAGACGGGGCCAGTTCTTTCATGACCTCATTCAGGCGTTTACGGAATTTATTCAGATTCTCTCTGCCCGCCAGATTCCACTTTTCCCCAAAATCAACTCCCAAATCATAAAGCTCGGGCAGAGGAGAATCGATAAATTTATGAGGCCAGGAAAGGAACCCTCTCAGAGGAGCCCAGCCCCGGCTGTAATAGGGATAAAGGGATTCGAAATAAATGGCTCGCTCAGGGTGTTTCTTATTGTTCAAGTTGTGTACCAAGGAGGCCCCTTGAAGAAAACCAGGTTTCTTTATCTTCAAGACTTCACAGACCGTCGGAAAAATATCGATGTGACAGACAGGCTCACGGATTTGATGAGGCTCGAGACTAGGCGATAACACGACCAGGGGAACCCAAAGCGTAGAATTATAAGCAAGGAAGCCATGGGTTTTTTCCTCATGCTCCCCAAGAGATTCGCCATGATCCGACGTCACAATGATAAGAGTCCTTTGGAAAAGCCTCTTCTCTTCCAGGTAGTCGAACAATTTCCCCAGGGCAAAATCGACATAGGCGACTTCTCCGTCGTAAGGGAAGTCGCTGTACCTGGCATCAAACGGTGGGGGCGGTTCGTAGGGATAATGGGGGTCAAAACAATGTACCCACAAGAACCAGGGACTTTTCTGGCCCTCAAGCCAGACGATGGCTCGCTCGACAACTTCCTCGGCTCTTCTTTCCACGAACGTGAGCATTTCAAAATTCTGAGGGCCGTAATCATCATCATAGACATCAAAGCCTTGGGATAGGCCAAAACGAGCATCCAGCGGATAGGCGCCCACGAAAGCTCCTGTCGCATAGCCGAAGCCTTTCAGGTATTCAGCCAGCGTGAGGAAATCCTCGGCGACAATAAAATTGGCGTTATCATGGACGCCGTGGTAAAGAGGAGTCACCCCCAAAAAAATGTTGGCATGGGAGGGGAGAGTGGTTGTCGTATGAGCAAAGGCACGGGAAAACAAAATTCCCCGAGAAGCAAGACTATCCAGACGGGGAGTCAGACTTCCCGGATGTCCATAGCTTGAAAGCCGGTCAGCTCGGAGAGTATCGATGGTGACAACGAGGCAATTGAAACCTGCGCCTCTTGCCTTCTGCACCCGCGAAGGAGAAAAGGGCCAGAGAAAACTGAAGAGAAGAACAGCCAGGAAAAGTCGGGGGAAAGGTGAGCTTTCTAGTCCCATTTTCGCCTTTATCAACTTTTAAGCAAAGCAGTCCGATTCAGCCTCAATCCTTTTTCTTTAAGAACTCGAGGAAGCTTCTGACCTGCCGGGCTCGCTCTGAATCAGGGTCCAGCTTGAGGTAGTTCTCGAAAGTGGAGATAGACTCACTGTAATTTCCCAGGGTCAGGTAGGTCAGTCCGAGCTGGTAAAGAGCATCCAGAAAATCCTTCTGCATTTCTGTCGCCTTCTTGTAATACTTCAAGGCTTCCTCGAACTTCGAGCTGTTGTAATAATTCGTGCCGACGTTATAAAGGACGATAGGGTCGTCAATTTTCTCGAACTCAATTTTGCTATACCACTCGAGGGCCTTCTCATTGTCGCCGCGGTTGGCATAGCAATTGCCAATCAGGAGAATTGCCTCCGGGTTCGCCGGCTCCTTTTCGAGAATCTTCAAATAGTACTCCTCAGCCCGGTCATACTGCTCCTGGGCAAAATAGCAGTTGCCGATGTTTTTATTGAGGACATAAGCTTCGGGATACTTTTCCAGCATCGTTTTGAAGACTGCGGCAGCTTCCTCGTATTTTTTCTCGTCGAAAAGCTGGTTTCCCCTGGTGAGCTCTTCCTTGAGTTCCTCTGTCAGAATTAGCCCCTCAGCTTTTTCCAGAACGATATTCACGTCCGGGTTTCTTTTCCATTCATCAACCTGAATGGCAATTTTCTTCGGCACAAACCCGACTTTCTCAAAATCGACGTTCCAGCCGCCGCCGATAATCCCGAAGGCCACCCATTTGCCATTCTTGTCTGTGGCTATCTCGAACCCCTGCTGGACCTTGGGAGAAAAAAACTTGACGCTAACACCCTCGATAGGACGGCCGTCTTTATCATGAACGTAACCAATAATCCGGCCCTTGCCTTTGTAATCCTGAGCCCATCCGGCCGGGCCAAGAGCCACAATTAGAACGAGGGCGAAAATTATCTTATTCATGTTCATTATGGCCTCCAAGATTGATCCAATTTTTATTTTAGCATGCTCGATCAAGGAAAAAAAGAATCGTCATTCACAGAGTTGAAAAGACAGGACGAAAAAAAAGCCCCTCCCCCGCCTCCGGGGGAGGGGCTTTGAACCTCTGCCTGGTTATGAACTCAGAAAGTGAACCGGACGCCCAGCCTGAGCACTCTCGGGTTTAGGATTTCATTCAGGTCATAATAGTTCGGGTCGGGACGAAAATAGTTCTTTGAAGAATCGGCGTAGATGTAGTAGGTGCCATGGTACTTCTGGTAACGCCTGTTCTCAACGGCACTGTTGAGGACGTTGAAGAGGTCGCCCATGATGTAAATCCGACCTGTGTCACCGAGTCGGAGCATCTTTTCGAGGCGAATGGTGAAGTAGTAGAACAGGGGCAGGCGGTCGCTCCCGAACTTGGTCATGTCGAGGTAGGCGGAGCGGCTGGCCGGGTTGGGCAGCCGGTAATCAACAAGCTGAAAATACTCGCGGATAATCCAGCCTTCTCTGGCCAGGAAGGTCCCGGAAACGTTGATGTCGAAGGGAAGCTGGTAGAGTCCACCGAGCTTGAACATCCAGCGGGTGTAGGTGTACTGGTTGATCTTGCCGCTTGCGCCGCCGATGTAGGCAGCCTGGGGCGTTCCTTCATAGGCCCAGATATTGGTCGGGTCCATGTAGCCTTCGCCCTGCTTGCCGTAGTGGCGGGCCTGCTTCTGCCAGGTGAAGTTGGCGTCCATCATCCACTTGTTGGAAAGACGTTTTTTGACGATGAAATCCACGCCCCAGTAATCGTGGTAGTACCCGGGCTGCTTTTTCACCCAGCTCCAGGGGGAATAGGCAGTACCAACCGTCGAGGTATAGTACCACTCGTGGTTCTTGGCCTCTTTGGTATCTCCAATATCCGCCGGGTCGCCGACACCAGGGATATTTGCGGGTGGCTTGCCAGCAGAAATATACCAGCTTGGATTCTGGAGAGTTTCTGTGTCCGGAAAGTACTTGAGGCTCCAGCGGAAGTTATCATATTTTCTGTAGGTTCCGACAAGAGAAACAGCAAAGTCGGTGAATAGCTCCCGGTCGAGTGTGAACATGGCCTCAGTCGTCCTCGAGGAACCAGCGTCTTTATCGATGTACTGATAAGGTTTAGTCGTCTGACCTGGATTGGTGTAATCATAACCACCCCAGTAAGCACCGGCAGCGTCGCTCCAGTTTCCTATGAAATTGCCAGAGTCATCAAAGACCCGGTAAGGCCGATAGTAGGGTGCGGTTCGATAATTGGCCCAATATAACTCCTTAAAATCAACTATCCCGTCGCCGTTATCCCACCAGTAGAAGTCCATCCAGCCACTAACTCCGCCCGGCCGCCATCTTGAAGCTTCACCTACTCCCATGAAATCGCCATACTGGCTGAAGGAGAGCTTGGCAATGGTCTTGCCGTCGCCGGTCACATCCCAGGTCAATCCAAGACGCGGCGACCAAAAGGTCCAGTTGTAGTCGCTCCCGTCCTTGGCTGTGGCTGTAACCTTGGGGATTTCAACGCCCGGAAGGAGCTTATCAAGCAAATCGGCTGTCTGGGAAGTAACGGTTTTCTTCCAGGCTCCGCTATCCTTCTGGACGGCAGCAACTTTGTAAGGATTGACCCACGGCACTTGTCTATCCCAGCGCAGGCCAAGGACGAGGTTTAACCGGCCAAAGGTCAGCGTATCCTGGAAGAAAGCACTAAAAGCATCCACGTGATAATCGTTGAAGTTACCTCTCCAGAACTCGAAGTACTTGAAATTCTTGCTGATGGGAAGGTCGGGATTTCCGTCGCCGTCAAAGTCCACGGTCGGGTAGTTGATGTTTTGAGTAACGGCAGCGTTTCCAGAGTAGACAGACTCCGTGTAGGCGTTACGGTCAGCATACTCAAAGCCAATCTTCACGTCGTGGCTGGCGCCGAACAGGTTGTCGTTGAAGTAGTTGGCCAGGAAGTTGTACTGGTTAACAGGACGTTCGACATAATAACGCCACTCGGAACCATACCATCTTTGTGCTGTCGCATCCCAGACTGGCATATCGTCGAACTCGAGATCCATCATCGGCGTCAGGTTGAACCCGGCATCCGAGAAGGCGTATTTCACCGATACGAACAGGCTATCCCCGAACATGTGCTCGTCCTGAATCTTAATAATCGGCGAGCCGAAATGGTACCGGCCTCCCTGGTAATAGCCATCAGGAAGCGAAGCACTGGCCGAACGTCCCCACTTGTTCTTGCCGCCGATGTGGGCGAAGGCCTCAAACCTGTTCTGCGGAATAATCTGGAGGTTCAGTTTGCCCACGTAGTTCTGGAGGAGAGTATCGTCTTTAGTACCGTAAACGGTCGTCGTCTTGATGTCCTGGATGCCGTAAGACGCCCAGACCCAGGCCTTGTCTTTGATGAGAGGAAGTCCAATATTGAAGCCGTAGTCCTTATTGTTGTTGATCTTATTGATACCGATGGCACCCTGCTGGGCGTACTCGGGCTTGAAGTTATCGGCCTGGAATTTCGAGTCGATCATGTAGAAGCGGCCACCGAAGGTAATCCGGTTGGTCCCACGGCGGGTGACCATGTTGAGGGCGATGCCACCCGTCTGGACGGTGACATCCGCACCGCCGACTGTAATCTGCATCTCCTCGAAAGCGTCAAAATCGTAGTAGCTTGGAGACGCACCGATAGCCGCCGGGTCAGTAATGACGATGCCATCCATCGCCCAGACGTTGTTGTTATACGTGTTTGCACCGCGGCCGACATAGTTCGACTGCTGGCCGGATTCGGCGCCGCCAACGTTCTCTCTATCGACAATGACAGAGGGGGCCATCTGGAGGATAACCCACGGGTCTCTCGCGGTCGGCAGCGACTGGAGAACTTCCTGGGTAACGTTCGTGCCGACAGCGGTCTTCTTGGTATCGACCATGGGCGAAACCGCTGTGACCGTCACCTGTTCCTCAAGAACGCCCATCTCCATAACCAGGGTCAAGTTGGTATTCACACCGACAGCCACGACGATTCCCGATTCGATTCTCGTTTTAAACCCGGTGAGTTCGAGCTTTAACGCGTATTCTCTTGAAGGAGGAAGAGAGAGGAACCTGAAAATACCCTCAGAAGAGGTGACCGAGGTCATTGGCGCTCCGAAGGGGCTAGTCAATGTAACGGTCACACCGGGAAGGGGATTGCCTTCCTGGTCAGTCACCTTGCCAAAGATATTGCCGGTTCTCTCCTGGGCAATGAGGGAAACTGAGAGCAGAAAAACAAATAATAAAGCTAATATCTTACGCAATTTGCCTCCTTTCTTTCCCCTCCTTTATTGAGGGGTGAAAGCTTAATCCTCGCCCTGGAGTGAGTAATCTCACTCCTCCCTTAGCCTAATTGAAACCTGAGCTTTTTCTATTTATCACCTCCTTTACGCAGAAATTGCGCCGCAAAACATAGAAGGATTATCGTATATATATAAGCAAAATATGTGCCAACCTACTCCGTCCAACTATCTTGTTCTAAATCAAGGACTTACATAAAATCTCAGTAAAATTTTCGTTCAAATTATTCAAATTTTTGGATTTTCATCCAATTTTTTGGAACCAATAGCCTCTTTTCTTGTCCTCTTCTCGGCTTCTTCCAAGAGCGCCTTGATGTCCTGCTGGTTAGGCTCGACTTCAAGCGACCGGCGCAAGAGCGGCATCGCCTTCTCGGGTTCACCCAGGTTAAGGTAGCATTCGGCGGCCAGGTTGAGGACACTCGTTTCCGTCGCTTCGGCCATGAGCCTTTCCAGATAAACCAATGCTTTTCGCCAATCATGGAGACCCGCATAGCTCGCGGCCACGATTTTAGCCGCCTCTCGAGAGCGGGTTTTTTCCTCGAGCGGCAACGCCATCTCAAGGGCATCTTTAAGACGGCCGCAGGCGAAAAGAGTCCGGGCATAAAGAAGCCTTGTCGCCGGTTCATCTCTAAGCCGAAAAGCTCGTTCAGCAAGTTGAGCCGCCTCACCGTATTTTTTGGTCATGAAATACTGGGAAGAAAGAAGGGAGAGCCGCTCCGAAGCTTGAGCTGGCCCGTGGACCCGGGCGTAGACCCAGGGCAGAAGAGGCTCGGCGCGAGTAAGGAGGATAAAGTTTTCGCGCGCCGAGGAGATTTTTTTCCCCTCCCCGCTCATTAAGGAAACCTCAACCGTATAATAACCGGGCTTGAGTGAGGCAAGGCTAAAACTTCCCGCATCAAAGCCCACTCCGTCCTCTCCCCCAACCCGGCTCATATCCTTTTTATGGCTGAGGACAATGTCTTGGCTATCGACCGGATGCACTTCGACGAGGATCGATAGAGGAGCGGCTGATTCTAACTCTTCTTTTGAGCTCGCCTGAACATAAATGCCCATCGCTTCGGTCGCCGCAAACTCGTTGGCTGCATCAACAAGATAATGGTTGCCACCAAACGTGAAGGCTCGCAGGGAAGTGCTGGCCGCGGCGACGACTTTCTCCCGGCTGTGATAAAGGAGAAGAGGACCAAAAGCCGGCCGTTTCTCCGGCACCGCGTAATCGCCGCTAAAAGAAGTGAAATCCTGAGCTGTTTTGTTCTTGAGGAGGCCAAAAACCCGGAAGCGGCCGGGAATCACGGGCAGGATATCCTGAAAGGCAAAAGTCCTCCGGCTATGGGCCCTGGCCTGCTCGGCAGTGAGAGCAAGCGGTATCTCCTCCTCTTTCTCCAGGATGAGGTGACCATCCATTTCCTCCAGGCGGAGAATCAAGCTATAAACTGCCTGGAATCTTCCCTCCCGCTCGATGAGGTTTATCTTTTTTGGCTCGACCGTCCAGTGGAGGAAAAAGCCCTCCTCGTGCCAGAAGACTTTGGCGGCAAAAGCGCTCTCGATGTAGGCGTGGGAGTATTCTGTTTCCACATGGTCCTTGTAGCTCAGGTAGGAGCGGGCGTAAGCGTCAGAAAATTTTTTTTCCGGTACGGAACGGATGGAGGCAAGGAGAGAGGCGGAAGAAAAGGCTGGGGCGAGAAGACTCGCTTCGCCGGGAAGATAGCTCAAGGACGCGTCGGCCAGCTCGGAGGAGATTTTTTTAATCAACTGGTAGGCTGAGCTCCGCGTCAGAGTTCGGAGCGCTGTGCCGGGGACGATGAGCTTCTCGGGTCCCTCGACACCGGGCGAGTAAAGGCGATATTCGCCCAGCCCGGCCGGCTGGTAGAAAATGAGATAGAAATAAGAGGGAAGGCCGTATTCGATTTCTCCCTTGTAGTACCAGAGCTCGAGCGGCCAGAGCTGGGAATGGGTGGTGAAAAAATGCCGTTCGAGCGGCGGACCCAGGAGAAGGTAGTAATATCCCCGCTCGGTCTGGCTTCCCCGCTTGGATGTTCCGTGGCCAAAATTCTGGTCGGCGAAACGGACCCTGTCCATGTACTCTTTGTAGAATTCGTTCTCTTCCGTGTCGGGGTAGGGGTCGCGCTGCCGCCAGAAAAAGCGGATGAACTTCTCCCTTTCCTCGTTTGTCTTGAGTTTTTGGAATATATCTCTCTCTGTCCTGGTCATGATGGGCGAGACATTCTCGAGCCATTCCCGGTGATGTGGCAAAAGCTCCTCCTGACCAGGAAAAAGCCCGGGGGGCAACAAAAGCAAAACGCCGAGTGAGCCGGCGACAACAAGCGAGCGTTTCATGGGTAAGAGGCTTTCAGGTTAGCATAACGCCCCGCTGCTTTCAAACCTTCGCCACCTCATTGGGGAGAACTTTATGCCTCTCGTCCCCGCCCCCTTTGAGCCTCCATTAATCTCTTTGTTTGGGCGCTCAAGAGGGCAAAAACCGACCCCGACCAGTCTGAGCGAAGGGACGAGGGGCCTCGTCGAAAAAGTTAATCGAAGACAAAGCGGGCCATGTTATTTATGTTATAATGACCGAAAGGAAATGGAGCTGAATTCCCCATGAAAACAAGGACCCCCCGTGCCCGTCCGACGCGCAAAAAAAATTGGCGCTGGTGGGGAATTCCTCTGGCAACACTTGGTATTGCTCTGGCCTCGGTATTGTTTATTGTCCAAAAAAAGAACTCCCTGAACTTCGCTCGCTTTCGAAGCAACAGGAATTACCATTTCATCCTCATCACTGTCGACACGCTCCGGGCTGACAGACTCCGCTGCTACGGCTTTCCCCGGATTGAAACACCGGCCATCGATTCTTTTGCCCGGCGAGGGGTGAAGTTTGACCGCTGCATGGCCACGACACCCCTCACTCTTCCCTCCCACACGTCCATTCTCACGGGCACGCTTCCCCTTTTCCATGGCGTCCGCGATAACGGCGGCTTCGTCGTCCCGGAGGAGCTCAAGACCATGGCCGAAGTCTTCAAGGAACAGGACTATGCTACGGCCGCCTTTGTCGGCGCCTATGTCCTGGATTCCAAGTGGGGACTCGGCCAGGGCTTCGATTACTACTTCGACCGTTTTGATTTGAGCAAATTCGAGAAGATCTCCCTCGGCACTGTACAGCGGCCAGCCAATGCCGTTATCGATGAGGCCCTCAAGTGGCTCGACGGCCATAAGGAAGATAAGTTTTTCGCCTGGATTCATCTTTACGACCCCCATACCCCCTATGAGCCGCCCAGCCCCTATGACGCCCAATACCCCAACCATCCCTATCTCGGCGAAATCGCCTTCACCGACTCCCAAATCAACCGACTCTGGAATTATCTCGAGGACGCCGGCCTCATCGATAACCTCATCCTCGTTTTTACCTCTGACCACGGGGAGAGTCTGGGCCAACATCAGGAGGCTACCCACGGCTTTTTTGTCTACCAGGAAGCCATCCACGTCCCCCTCATCTTCGTCACTCCGATCGCCAGATTCCAGGGCCTCGCTGTCTCCCAGGTTGTCTCCCTCATCGACATTATGCCGACGATGCTCGAGATGGCCGGCTTTCCCGTTCCGGCCGAGGTCCAGGGGAAAAGCCTTCTGCCTCGCTTCTTCCGGCCTTCCCGTGATGAAGATTCCTACGCCTACGCCGAGACGTTTTACCCCCGCTTCCATTTTGGCTGGTCAGAGCTCCGGACCCTCCAGAACAGAAGATACAAACTTATCCTGGCCCCGCAACCCGAGCTCTATGACCTCGAAAAAGACCCCCGGGAGCTCAAAAACCTTGCCGAAGCCGAGCGCTCATTGCTGACGGACCTGGAGAAGCGCGCTTCAAAGTTCATGGCCGCGGCGAGCCAGAATGCGCTGGAGCTCGACTACCGGAAAATCGACGAGGAGACCCGCGCCAAGCTGGCCGCCCTGGGGTATGTCGGCGCGTTCACGGGTTCGGCCAAGCCTGAGGGCAAGAAGCTCGCCAACCCGAAGGACAAAATCGGCGTCTTTAACGAACTCTCGCGTGCCCGGGAAATCGGCATGGCCGGTCAGGCCGAGGAAGCTATCCGGATTATCGAGGCCATCATCGCCGAGGACCCGGATATAAGCGACGCCTACTTCACGCTCGGCAATATCCACTTCAAGCAGCGGAATTTCGAGGCGGCCATCGCTTCCTTCGAGAAGGCTCTGGAAAGAAAACCCGACGACACGTTCTGTGTCATCAATATCGCCAACTCCTACCAGATGATGGGACAGCCGGCCCGAGCCGAGGAGTTCATCATCGACTATCTCAAGCAGGGGTTCAACGACTCCCAGCTCTACCATCTCCTGGGGACACTGAGCTTCAACCAGAAGAAATACGACGAGGCGATTAAGTACTACTCGGAGTGCCTCTCCCTCAACTCGGATTCAGCCGCCTCTCACAACGCTCTGGCGGCTATTTATATCCTTAAGGACGAGCTTCGCAGGGCCGAGGAGCACATTGACCAGGCCATGGCCATAAACCCCGAGCTCACCAACCTCCACTATAACCTCGCCCAGCTCCTGGAAAAACGGGGGGAAATCCGGAAGGCCATCGACTCGTATCTCGAGGAAATCAAGCATTCGCCGAACCACTTCAAAGCGAGCTATAACGTGTCTCGACTCTATCGGATGACGGGCAATGTGGAAGGCGAGGAAAAATACCTGAAGATGACAATCGATATAGCGCCCGAATTCCCCCTCGCCTATTTCTACCTGGCCCGGATTTACCTCAACCGGGGCGAAAATTATGAGGAAGCCATCCGGCTGGTTAAAAAAGGAATTGAGCTCAAGCCCGAGCCCAAAGAACTTCCTCTTGGCTACTTCCTCCTGGCCGACCTTTATAGCCGTCTCAACCAGCCGTTGCTTTCTGCAGAGTATGCCCGCAAAGGCCAGGAGCTCAGCCGCTCCGCCACCAACTCTCGCTAATCGAGGTGGATAGCCATGAACCGCCGCCGTAGGCGGGACTTTACCTCCCCATCAGATTCTTATTCTTATGATGGGCGGAGGAGCCTCCGGAAGCATCTCCTGCCGTGAAAATTACAGGACTCTCTTGAGAATGGGTGACGCGGCGCCAGTCCCCCGAGCGTCCGCAGCGGCCGGGGTTCGGCTTTGGTCACAAAGCCGAGGGGTGCCAAGGGGACTCGTCCGTTTGAGCTTTCTTTTTGGCACGAAAATTGCTATATTAGACAGAGGATGGGGAAGTAAATGACCATTCCCTTGAAAGATAACATTCCGGACAAAAAAATTTACAAACAGCTCTTGCGAATCTGTCTCTGGCTGATTTTTATTTTTGCTTCCGCTAAGGGAGAAGGTCTTTTGGCAGGAGCCTCGGCCGTTAACTTTCTTAACCCGCGCCCTTCCTTCTCGCGCCATAGTCTTTTTCTCCATTCGAATCAAGGCCAGGATAATTGGCGACTCCAGCTTTTCCATGGCCAGAGCTTCCAAACACTGGGAAATGACGAGGAAGAAGAGGAGATGAGGGAATTCCACGGCCTGGGGCTTGAGATAAGGGTCATGGGTGGATGGAACTATTTTGCTGGCGGCGATTTCCATCGGGGGACACGAGGGTTATTCGACGAGCGCGCCGACATTGTTTTGACGCGGGGATACAAGAGGGAATTCCAGAACATAAGCTCCTGTCGTTCTGGTTTGGGATTCGGCGCCGAAGCAATTTACCATCTCAGGCCTCGACTTGGAATCGGGGTGAGAGTCAGCTTCTCCCATCCAGCTCACCCGAGTGAGCTCAAGTTTTATGAGGTCCAGGCCCTGCCCTATCTTTTATGGAGCGACATCGACTTGAAAATCTTATCCTTCATGGCCGGATTCTATTATATGGTCCCGGCCCATCGCCGTCTCTGGCTTTTCTTCAGCGGAGGCCCAGAATTGCACCTCGTTAATTATCAATATGCCCTGAATTTTACCACCCCCACCAGCCATGAAGAGATAAGCCAGAAGGCAGACGGCCGGGGACTCGGAGCAAGGGGAAGCGCTGGCCTCGAACTCCATTTGAACCCGCGAGTGGCGCTTTTCTTCGAAATCCACGGCCGCCTGGCTAAAATCAGCAATTTCCAGGGCAAGGAAGCGACCTATCACCTCGAGGGCTATTCGCCCTCAACCTCAGAGGCAAACGGCTTCCTTTATTATTCAGAGGCGGGTAAGTATCCGGGCTTGGCCATCTTCTCCGAAGATGCCGCTCAGGGGAAAGGGGTCAAAAGGGCCGTCTTCGATTTCTCGGGCATGGGGCTTCATACAGGGTTAATCTTTAGGTTTTAGGGAAAAAAGAGGTCGCCGGGGAAGAATGCATGGTCATAAAAAACTCAAACTCATCTCGGGCGATTTCAAAGCCAAGCTGTCTTTATTTTATACAATTCCTATGGGAAAAGTGGGAGAATAATAATGGGGGTGAATCATGAGAGCGTTCGCCCTTAGAACATTCTTAATGGCCTGCATAATGCTCGGAGCCCTTGGTTTGGTGGCTCTTTCTCCAGCCCCAGAAGAATTCCAGGCCAGACTCCTCGGCCGGGATTCCCATCCAGGCATGCGGGCAACAAAATTCATCATCTCCATCGATGGTTACACAAGCCCGGAAGAAGTCTACGAGCTGGCCAAAACCCTTTCTGACAATGGTTATGAAGCATTCATGGCCGCCTTCCGGGCTATCACCAAGGGTTACATCCGTCCCATCGGCGGCCGGGGGATCAAGGTCAACTTTCACGCCGCTCACAGCCTCCCGACCGAAAAAGGAAGAAAGATCATGCTCTTCACCCAGCGCCAGAGCTGGGACCCCGAGGCCCAGCAGAGGACCGACCAGCGCTTCACCTTCATGGTTATCGAGCTCAACCTCGATAAAAAGGGAAAGGGGGATGGAAAGATATATGAACAGGCCAACATCAGGCTGACAGGTCAGGGAACGGTCGAGATGGAGTCTTACAACGCCGCCCCCCTACAGCTCTGGGGTGTCAGCCCAAGGAAATAATCCTCGTCGCAAGGAGGATGAGAAAATGCCCACGTTGAGCATTGGGTGTTTAAGAGAGGAGGTCATACGATTATGAAAACAAAAATGATATGGAGCCTTGTTCTGTTCTGCCTCGTGGCCACGGCACCGATTTTTCCCCAACCGAAGCCCTTGGAAAGCAGGCGCGCCGCCCAGCCAGCCCAGATAGACGGCCAGGATGAGGAATGGAGCAAAGATGCCCTCTATTTTGAAAAAAGCGCCAGAGTCCAGTTGGCCTTCCAGAATGATCAAGAAAACCTCTATGTTCTCCTGGTTTTTGAAGAACCAAAATCTTTAAGCTCCATCGAGCAAACGGGCATCACCCTTTCTTTCAATGCCGAAGGGAAAAAGAAGAAGGAGAAAGGCATTCATTTCTTCAAAAAAATGCTCACTCCAGAAGAAACCATTGCCGAGCTCGAAAAAGAGGGACAAATTCTTACGGACGAGCAAAAGGAGAGTATCCGGGCCAAAGCCGGGGCTCTCGTTTTTATTGCCGAACCAATCAAAGAAAAAGGCCAGCCAGAGGAAACCGAGTTCGGCGCGCCAGCCGGTTTGAGGCCAGCTTTCAAAGCGATGTCAGAGGGCCAGAGAGTCGTCTATGAATTCAGAATTCCCCTCGCCCCATCCGAGCTCCAGACCATGGGAATCGGCGCTTCCCCTGGCCAGACGATTGCCGTCCATTTTGAGTGGGGGGGGATGACCGAGGAGATGCGCAAGGCGATGCAGGCTCGCGCGAGGAGGGAGTTGGGGGGCGGGATAGATAGAGAGAGCGGCGCCGGGACGGTCATTGTCCCCGGCCGAGAAGGTGGCGGAGCGCCCGGAAGCGGCGCCATGCCCATCCCCAAGAAATATTCCTTCTGGGTCGCCGTCAAGCTCGCCGCCATGGAGTGATGAGCGGAGGGGATTGGTGCCAAGAGAGCGCCGGGGGTAAACCACGGGAGGAACCGTCGGGTGTTCCGGTTAGAAATCCAAGGACGTTGGCGTCATATACAAGAAGGCGAAACCGGAGTATAATCAATATATGAAAAAGAAGGAAGTTTTCCCCATTTTTTTCTTCTTTCTTTTTCTCCATCTGACCCTCGCCCCGGCGCTTCTCCCCCAGAAGAAAAAATCGCCCAAAGACCTTCCCCCACAGTACCGCAAATGGCTTGAGGAAGAAGTCGTTTACATCATCACCCCTAAGGAAAGGGATGTCTTCCTTCAGCTCGAAACGGACCGGGAAAGAGAGGCTTTCATCAACGCCTTCTGGAAGCAACGCGACCCCGAGCCTCTCACCCCGGAAAATGAATTCAAGCTCGAGCACTATCGGCGGATTGCTTACGCCAACCAATATTTTGGGAGAGAAGGTCCAGGAGCGGGCTGGCGCTCGGCTATGGGCAGAATCTACATTCTTCTCGGCCCGCCCGACCAGGTCGAGAAGTTTGAAAACGACTCGGAAATGTACCCCGTCGTTCTCTGGTTTTACCAGGGAAAAACCGAGCTCGGCCTGCCCAACTCATTCTACGTCGCCTTTTTCAAGAGGTCGGGAATCGGAGAATACGAGCTCTACTCGCCGGTCAAGGATGGGCCGCAGAGCTTGATCATCCACTACCGGGGCGACCCGGCGGATTACTCGAGTGCTTATAATAAACTCTATAACATCAACCCGACGGTGGCCCAGGTCTCGATGAGCCTCATCCCCGAGGAGGGAACCGCGCTTGCCTCTCCTTCCATTGCCTCAGAGATTCTGGTGAGAAACAAGATTCCCAAGGCTCCCTACGAGAAAGTCCAAGACGCCTATGCCGAAAAACTCCTTGCCTATAAGGACATCATCGAGGTCGATTACACCGCTAACTACGTCCCCTGTGATGCCTATGCGCAGGTCCTCCAGGACCCGAGCGGGATGAACTTTGTCCATTACCTCATCGAGCCGAAAAAACTCAGCCTCACCCAGGTGGGCGAGAGATTCCGGGCCAACCTGGAAGTAAACGGCAAAGTCACTGACCTCAGCGGGCGAACAATCTATCAGTTCGAAAGGACTGTCCCCATCGATTTCGACCCGTCTCAGCTCGAGAAAATCAAAGACAAGCTCTTCAGCTTTCAGGACATTTTTCCCCTCCTTGAGGGAAACTACAAGCTCGACGTCCTCCTCAAGAACACCATCGCCAAAGAATTCACTTCCATGGAGGTGAATTTGACTGTCCCTGAGACGGGCGGCCCGCGCCTGAGTCCCCTGGTTCTGGCTAACCGGCTCATCCGAAACTCGGCCTATCGGGGCTCAATCAAACCCTTTCTCATCGGCGATGTCCAGCTCGTCCCCTCGCCAAGGAACGATTTCACCCGCCACGATTCCCTCTATCTCTTTTTCCAGATTAACAACCTGAGCGAAGAGCTCCGGGCTTCCGGAAGCCTGGACTACACAATTTTCAAGGAAGGAGAGAAAGTTTTTTCGCTCAACAAAGCCCTCCGGGATTATCCAGACCCAACGAATATTCTCGAGGAGTTTTCGCTGGCCCAGTTCCCCTGGGCTTATTACAAAATCCGGGTATCGCTTCTCGACTCCGCCCGAAAAGAAATCCTGTTTGAGGAAAAAGATTTTCTCATCAGTCACCTTTCTCAACTTCCGCGTCCCTGGGTGCTCTCGATCCCCCAGCCTCGACCAACCGACCCTGTCCACGCCAACATCCTGGGACTCCAGTGTTTTCAAAAAAACGACTTGACCAGGGCGATGACTCTTCTCGAGACGGCTTATCGCCAGGCGCCAGAGTCTAAGAAGTTTACCCTGGATTATGCCCAGGTCCTTTTTGCGGCCAGAGAATACGCCCGGGTGAAAGAAATCCTCGCCCCCCACCTCGCCGGACCAGACCGACCTGGCTTCCTCCTCCTCTTTGCCCAATCCTCCCAGGCTCTGGGAGAGCTGGCCGAGGCCATCACCCTCTATAAAGAATACCTTTCCCATTTTGGCGCCAACATCAACGTTCTCAATGCCATCGGCGAGTGTTACTATCAGCTGGGCAACTACCCGGAAGCCCTCGTGGCCTGGGAAAAATCGCTCGAGCTCAGCCCGAAGCAAGAAAAAATAAGGGAGAGAGTTGATTCTCTCCGGAGGAAAAAATGAAGACCCGATGGCCACTCTTCTTATGCTTCATTGTTTTCTTCTCGTCCTGCGCCATCTTCCCCACAGGGGCCAATTTAACCGCCGAGGAGAAGGAATTCCTGTCGACAGTGAGATACATCATCACCGGCGACGAAAAGAAGGCCTTCTTAGCCCTGCCATCGTCCGAGCGGCCGCGATTCATCGAGGAGTTCTGGAAAAGAAGAGACCCCAGCCCTGAAACTGAGGTTAACGAATACAGGGACGAATACTACCGCCGGGTCGAAGCCGCCAAGCACCTTTTTACTGAAGGGGGAACATCAGGCTGGCTTCAGGACAGGGGAAGGGTCTATATCCTTCTCGGCCCGCCTGAACAGCGGGAGCAGTATCCGCGAGGCTATACCTTCTACGGCCTGCCCATGGAAATCTGGCATTATGGGTTTCATCAGCTCATCTTCATCGATTCCCGCTGGAACGGGAATTTTGAGCTTCAGCCCGAGAGTGCCCGGATGATCGCGGAAATCAACGCTGCTCAAATGCAGCTCAAGCCCCAGATAAGGAAAGAAAAAGCCGAGGAGAAAATTCCACTTGACTTTAGCGCGGAGATCAAGAGAATCTCAGCCCGGGAAATGGCGATGGTCATTTCTGTTCCCTATAAAAACATCTGGTTTTCCTCGGAAAAGGAAGCGTTCGAGACGACGCTCGAGCTCACCGTCGATATCCTCGACTCCGGCGGGCAAAGAGTTTTTAGCCAATCCAGAAGTTGTCCTCTTTCTCTGACCCAAGAAAAGCTCAAGAGCCTGGTCGGTCAAGATTTCACCCTGGAATTTCCCTTTGCCCTCGAGCCTGGAGAATATCGGGCTGTCGTCAGACTGAAAAACGCGACTGGAGGGACGGAACTGAGCAAAGAACTCAAGATAGTCATCTGATTTGGACAGAAAGGCGATATTCTCATTTGAAGTCAAAGCAGGAGGCATTGATGAGACACAATAAGCATTTTTTCTCATTCTTGAGCCTGATTTTATCCCTTCTCTGGCTTTCTTCCCCCTCAGCCCTTGCTCAGGCAGGAAGGGGCAAAGGCCGTCAACAGGGAGTTGTCCTGGACGAGCAGGGGAAGCCCATTGCCTCGGCGAAAGTCGTCCTTGAACTTTTAACCAGCGAACGGGCCGTACGCGAGGCAACGACGGATAAAAACGGCGAATGGGCGTTCATCGGACTGGGCTCCGGAAACTGGAAAGTCACGGCGAGCGCCGAGGGCTACATCCCGTCGTCGACGACGATCTTTGTTAGCCAGATCGAGAAAAACCCGAAGCTGGTCCTCAAACTGAAAAAGCCCGAAATCAGCAAGGATGCCGTCATCACCGACGAAGCTTCCCTCGCCTACCTCGAGGAGGCGACCAAACTCTACAACGAAAAAAATTTCGATGCGGCGCTCGTCATCCTGGAAAAGTTCCTGGCCGAGAATCCCAAGGCTTACCAGGTCCAGGTCCTCATGGGCGATTGCTACCGGGAGAAAGGAGACTTCGATAAAGCCATTGAATTCTATACGCGGGCTGTGGAAGAAGCTAAAACGGATGTAAAAATGGGGAAGGAGATAACCGTCAAGAGCTTAGCGGCCATCGGCGACATCTATCTGAAGAAAGGAGACATCGAGAAGGCGCAGGCCTTCTTCAAGGAATCCATCGACACCAACCCGGAGAATGAAACCCTCGCCTATAACGTCGGCGAAATCTACTTCTCCAACCAGAAGCTCGATGAGGCCATCCACTACTTCACCATCGCCACCCAGATTAAGCCGACCTGGTCTCCTCCTTACTACAAGCTGGGCCTGGTCCATCTCAACAAGACCGAATACGACAAGGCCAAAGAAGCCTTCAAAAAATTCCTGGAATTGGAGCCCGAAGGCGAGCAGGCAGCCCAGGCCCGAAGCATCCTCGAATACCTGGAAAAAATCAAGAAGTAGACGGGAGAATCTATTTCGGGAGGATTTTCTTTAAATAGGCAAGCTCCTGCCTTGCCCGGGCAATCTTCTCCGGCGTCTCACCTTCCGGGTTGGCCAGATAGAGGTGAAGACATTCCACCGCCTTCTCGATATGGCCGACTTTCCTGAAGGCGACGGCCAGGTTCAGATAGCCGACGGGCGTCGGACGAAGCTCGATCGCCTTCTCCAGGTTTTCGATGGACCGGCTTAAATCGCCCGCATAACCGTAAGCTATCCCCAGGTCCTGCCAGACTTCATAATCGCCCGGGTAATCGGATTTCAAGCGCTCGTAGACTTCGATGGCCTCCCTGAGATTTCCTGATGTGGCCAGGTTCATGGCATAATTCTTGCGCAGGAATTTATTCTCCGGCTCGACCTGAAGCGCTCTCTCGTAGAAGGACCGGGCCTCCTCCTTGTTCCCCATCAAATCAAGAATCCAGCCCGAACCAAGAAGCCCGTCAAAATAATGGGGTTCGAGGGCCAGGACCGCCTGCCAGGTGTCGAGGGCCTTCTTGAGCCTGCCCATGACCATGTAAGTATGAGCCAGCCGGGAAAGGAGCATAACCGATTCCGGGAAGAGCGCGATTCCCCGCTCAAGCACGGTCACGGCTTCGTCGAACTCATTCAACCTGGCCTTCATCAGGGCGAGGTTGACGTAGGCGGTCTGGTTCTCGGGCCGCCGGGCGAGCATCTCTTCATAGGTTCTGGAAGCTTCGGCGTATTTCCCCTCCGCTTCGTAAGCTTCAGCCCGCTGGCTGAGCTCGAGTTCAGGGAGCATGTCCTTGGGGTCGGGAAGCGGCCCCTTCCGCGTCTCTCCGGTTGGAGCGACATAACCGAGCGAGCGCAGCCTTTCCTGCTCTTCCGCCGTGAGCTTCCTCCTGGTCAACGAGATTTCGGAAGTGGAATGAGCGATGAGCTCATCCAGCCGCGCTCTCTTCTCGGCGGCTGTTCGGGCTTCGGAGTCGATGAGGTTTTTTGTCTCGGCGGGGTCTCTTTTCAAATCATAAAGCTCTTCTCTGGGCGCTCGGATGTATTTCCAATGGCCATCGATTAGCCCGACAAGGGGAGACCAGCCGTAGTTTTCGAGCGGGTAATAAGTCTCGATGTAACTCGTCAGGTCTTTTTTCTTTTTCCCCCCGATATACGGGATGAGGCTCATCCCCTGCATTTCTTTGGGCACAGGAAGAGCGAGCATATCCAAAATCGTGGGCGCAATGTCGATAAGCCTGACCCGCGGCGCAACGACAAGGCCGGCGGGGAGATGATTTTCGGCATAAAAAATGAGCGGCACCCTCATCGTCTCGTCGTAAAGAAAAACGCCGTGGCCTGCTTCCCCCTTCTCACCAAAGGCCTCGCCGTGGTCTCCGGCCAGAACGAGGAGGCTCTGTCCGAGGAGGTTTCGGGACCGCAACGCCTCGACTGTCTTGCCGACGTAACGGTCCATGTAAGCAATCTCTCCATCGTAGAGGTTGTCGGCAAAGTCGATACGGAAAGGAGGCGGTGGGTCATAAGGAAGGTGGGGGTCAAAAAAGTGGACCCAGCAGAAAAACGGCTGATTGTTTCTCTTCTCCAGCCACCGGACAAAAGATTCGTAAACCTTTTCGGCTTTCCTCTCGGAATTGAGAGCTTTGAAGGCCTGGCCCTCGGCAAAAGCATCATCATAGACGGCGAATCCCTGGTCCAGCCCAAAACGGGAATCCACGGTGAAAGAGCCGACAAAGGCAGCCGTATCAAAACCTTTATCGCGGAAGACCTCGGCGAGAGTGCTGAGCTCATCCGGAAGGCTGTAGGTGCCGTTGTTACGGACTTGATGATAGAGCGGGTAGGTGCCGGTGAGAATCGAGCAATGCGATGGAGTGGTCAGGGGGACCTGGGCGTAAGCATTCTCGAACCGGATGCCCTGCGAAGCAAGAGAATCCAGGTTTGGCGTGCTTCCTTTCTCATAACCGTAGCATCCCAGCCGATCAGCCCTCGTCGTATCCAGGGTTATGAGCAAAACGTTAAGGTCTGTCCTTCTCTTGACCCTTTCTCCGGGCGAGAAAAAATGCCAGACGAGAAACGCTGCGGCCAAAACAAGGAAAAAAAGAAGCAAGATAACCGGAAGCCTATTTTTCTGTCCAGCTTCAGCCGCCGGCCGCGAGGAGACAATTTCTTTCTTTTCCTGGCTTCGGCGCTTCTTTATCTTCTTTTTCCTGGCCATCCTCGAAGAATCTCAAAAATATTTTCTATTTTTCTCACTTGAGATTATATCATAATGCTGTGGACTTATCTTACTTTCCCTCTTACCCCCGGCACAATCTTCTTATTGAATTAAAATAGCTGGAAAATAGCTCACCTCCAAATTTTGATTTCATGTATCAATTTCCGGAGAAATAAAAAAGCCCGCCTCCCCCGGCGGGGAGGCGGGCTTGAGCTTCGACTTGAGAGACGATTAGAAGATGAACTTAACTCCCAGCCTGGCCGAAATCGGGCCATAGAAATTCATCTTCATCATCCACCTTGGATCCTGAGTGTAGTTACGATAGGAAGCGCTTGGAACCGTCAGATCCCAGTTCTTGGACAGGACCTCATCCTCGGTAACATTGAGCCCATAAAGCGTTCTGTAGTTGTAGAGCCTCTGGGCTGTTTTGACATCGAACACATTGTCAACATTGACGTTGAAGTTGAGCGTGTACCTCCCGAGCCTCAGGTTGTATTCAGCGTAAACGTTGGCAAACCAATGAAAAGGCGTCCGCTTGCGCTTGAGGTTGCCCGACTCATCCCTGTAGTAGTGTCGATTGAAGGGATACCAGTACGTGCCGAGAATGCTCCATGTTTCCGTAAACGGCGTGCCGCTCATGGCGTTAAGAACAGCGCCAACAGTCAGCCGGAACGGGAAGGTGTAAGCGCCGTAGAACTTGAAGAAGTGGGGTCGATCGGTCATCAGCGGGCCATCGACTTTTTCCAGGTTCTTGGTATAAGCCATGGCCCAGTTGTCGAACATTCTCTCGACATAGGGGCTCACCCGTCCGTACTCGTCGGTGGCGCCCAGGCCTGAACAGTTGCCCACCAGCCTCGACCAGGTGTAGGAGAAACCGGCTAACCAGTTGTTAGCCAGCCTCTTGTCCAGGCTGAGGTTGAGGGCATAGTACTCGCGCTTGGCCCTTGGAGTTTCAGGATACTTGGGGTCGAACTTGCCCGTGCCATTACCCTGATGGAGCGAATAGCCGTAACCGGGGTTACATTCGTAGTAGACTTCTCCTACACCGGGCACGATGACGCCCACGTCCTCGATGATGTAGCGGAGGTGCTTCTGGACAAAGCGGGCCGTGAAGGAGAGATTCTCCATGAGCATCTTCTCAGCGCCGAAGGAAATCTCTCTCTGGCTAACTGGCTTTAAGTCCGGGTCGGTGGATTCAAAAGAGGGGTGCCGCCAGTCGAAAATCGTTATGAGCGTGCCCGGGAAGTTGCCTCCGACTCCGATCTCCGGCCAATTCAATGTGTCGAGCGTGTAGTAGGCGCTCTTCCACTTGAACCCAGCGTAGGAATGGGCCGCCATGTAGGTCTTAATGACGTCGTAGTAGAGGCCATAAGAACCAAAAATCTTCAGGCTGGCGTCACCAAAAACGTCATAGATGAACCCGATCCGAGGCGAGAGTTTCTCGTTGAAGTCGAATTCGAGCGGCCTGAACCCGGCCGGAATGGAAGGATCCTCGGAATAAGGCGGCACGTACTCGCTCTCGGCCCGGATGCCAACGTTGAGGGTGAACTTATCAGCGATAGTCCAGCTATCCTGGAGGTAGATTGCCCATCGGTCGTTATAGACGTCATACCACTCGCCAAAAGGACCGGTGACTTTGCTCCCGCGGACTTCGTAATAGCCATACTTTCCCTGGCCCAAGTTCTGACCACCGAGAATGAGCGGTCTGTTCCAGTTCAGGAAGACCTCGGGGAATTCGGAGCTGATCGTGCTATCCACATCTTCACCCTGTCTGACCCATTCGACACCCCACTTGAAGGCGTGCTCTCCGCCGAGGTTCAGATAATAGGTGAAATCTGAGTTGAAGTAGTTCTTGTAGTGGAGGTATTTCTTGGTTTCATAGATTCTCGGTCTGGTCTGCCAGCCTCTTACGCGATAGAGGGGGTCGGTTGTGGCAACAAATTTTCCAATTCCATCCCCTGTGTGGTACTGCCTTGGAACATCAGCCTTATATTGCTGATTCGTCGTGTCATAGGCGAACCGGCCGCCGCGCATGTTAACCATGAAGTTATTCCCGAAGGTGAAGTCGGCGAAGGCGTTAGCCGAATAATTGGGGTAATCCCAGCCGTACTTGGTCAGAGTGGGGTCAGTGTAGCTACTCGTTCCATCTTGAGCGGGCAAATTGCCCCTGAATTTGGTGAAGTTGTTGACGAAGGAAGCGCCCACGCGCATGAACCCGACTGGTTGGGCGGTGAGCTTGGCCGAAAAATTATAAGCGTAGTCCTTCCGGGTGTAATCCTGGGTAAAATCTGGTTTCGCCAGGAAAACTCCCTTCCTGACCTGGGTTTGATAGACAGGGAGGACGGATCCGAAGAACCACAGCCTGTCCTTGAGGATGTAACCGCCCAGGCTGAAGCCGCCTTCGTACCTGTTGACCTTGTCTTTCCCGGGATAGAGCGGCTGCCCCGTCGAGGTGACCATGTTCTTACCCGTCTGGTAGTTGACGTATTCGGCTATCATGATGTTGTAAGGGTTAAGGCGGAGCTCATCACGATAAGTGCCGCTCAACATCGACCCCGAGTAATAGCCGATGAGCTCGCCGTGGAATTCGTTCCCTCCCTGACGGGTGATGACGCTGACAACACCTCCCAGAGCGCCGCCGTGCTCAGCACCGTAGCCGCTGGCAATAATCTTGACTTCGTCAACGAACTCGAAGACAGCGCTCTGCTGGGGACGTCCTGTATCGACTCTCATGACGTTGCTGCCGTCAATAAAATAGATGTTCTCAGCAACCGTGGCCCCGTCGACTGAAAGACCGCCCGCCCAGGGCTCGTAGTTCACACCGGGGACTGCGGTGACCAGGCTATCGAAGTTCCGGCCTCTGGGCAGAACCTCGAACATCTCCTTGCTCAGGGTCATGCCCTTGGTCGTGCTCTTGACGTCGATGAGCGGCGATTTGCCGATGACGGTCACTTCCTCTTCCAGAGCTCCCATCTCCAGGGTGACATCGAGCTTGAGTGTCTGGTCGATGGTGATGACGATTCCCTCCCGGATTAACGGCTTGAACCCCTGCAGGGTAAACGTAATTCTATACGTTCCTGGATGGAGGGCGAACAAGCGGTAAATGCCGCTCACATCCGTCACCGTCGACGCTTTCCCAACGAGGCTGGGGCTTGTCGCTTCAACAGCCACGCCGGGAAGCGGGTTTCCATCTTGGTCGGTAACCGTGCCATAGATTCTTCCCGAAGGAGCAGGCCCTTGAGCGGAGAGGAGGCCGGTGAGAAGAAGAATTCCCAGCACAGCCAAGGAATTTCTTTTCCAGTTATTCATCCATTTCCTCCTTCATTCTTTTTCCCTAATCCCAGGAGCGAAAACTTTTTTCGCTCCAACCTAATAGCCTTTGTCATGTGGATTTTTTTTTGATTCTCACCTCCTTATTTACAAATCCCTGCGGGAATCAATTAATTATAAAGCAAAAAGCGTGCCAAGTTTATAGATTGCCTTCTAAATAGTAAATTTAATAAAATCAACAATTTACGAAACGCGTGCCGGGGGGTCGGAACTCTTTTTATTCAAATTTTTGAATTTCATCCAATATTTTGGATTTTTTGATGGATTTCCCCGCGGCAAGTTGGGCGGGCTCATACAGCAGTTTACCTCAGAACCACTTCACCCTCGCGAGGGGGGAATAACCAAAATAACGGTAGTTGCAATGTCCACTTTTATTCTATAAACTGGAGGCTTATTGCCCATGAAATTCATCGCCGACCTCCACATCCATTCCAAGTTCAGCCGCGCTACCTCCCGAGACATGACTTTCGACAACCTCGCCTATTGGGCCAAAGTGAAGGGTATTTCGCTCGTCGCCTCGGGCGATTTCACCCACCCTGAATGGTTCTTCCTGACCAAGGAGAAGCTCGAGCCGGCCGGGAACGGATTCTTCCGGCTACGCAACGCCCTTCCTCCCGCTAACGGCTATCTCCGGGGAATATCGCTCGCCCCCGACGATGTCCACTTCATCCTGTCGACGGAAATAAGCTTCATCTATTCTAAGAAGGGCAAAGTCCGGAAAATCCATCTCCTCCTGCTGGCTCCGGATTTCGAATCCGTCGAAAAAATCAACTCTCGTTTGGCCGGGCTGGGGAACCTCCGCTCGGATGGCCGCCCCATCCTCGGAATGGACGCCAAGCATTTTGTCCGTGTCGTCGCCGACCTCTGCCCTCGCTGCGTTGTCATCCCCTCTCATATCTGGACGCCCTGGTTTTCCCTTTTTGGAGCCAACTCGGGTTTCGACTCCATCGAGGAATGCTTCGAGGAAATGACCCCGTTTATTTTTGCCTTAGAGACAGGGCTTTCCTCTGACCCAGCGATGAACTGGCGACTTTCAGCCCTCGACCGCTATGCTCTCGTCTCCAACTCCGATGCCCATTCGCCGTCACGGCTGGGCCGTGAAGCCAATGTTTTCGATACGGATTTTAGCTTTAGGGGGATGGTCGAAGCCCTGCGGAGCCGAAACCCGGATAAGTTCCTTTACACGATCGAGTTTTTCCCCGAGGAAGGGAAATACCATTACGACGGCCATCGCAAGTGCGGTGTTGTTTTTTCGCCGAAAGAATCCATCGCTCATCGCGACCTCTGTCCCGAGTGCGGCAAGAAGCTCACCATCGGCGTGATGCACCGGGTCGAAGAGCTGGCTGACCGCGAGGAAGGCGTCCGACCGCCATCAAGAGTTCCCTTCAAGAATTTGATCCCCCTTAACGAGGTCATCGCTGAAGCCATCGACAAGACCCCAGAATGCCAGAGCGTGTGGGATATCTATTTTCGCCTCATCCATGAATTCGGCAACGAACACCGCATCCTCACGGAAGTTCCGGTCGAGGAGCTCTGCCGCTTCCAGCCAGACAGGGTTGGGCTGGGAATCGAGCGGATGAGGAAAGGTGTGGTTAGAATCATCCCCGGCCACGATGGCTTCTACGGAAAAATCAGCCTCTTCGATAAAGAGCTTCCCGACAAGGCGGCAAGCGGCCAGCTCAACCTCTTTTAGGCAAAATTGCAAAATTGAACAAAATTGGGGACGCTTTACTCATTTACCTAATTTTTTCCCTTCTGGCTAAATAAGTCTTTTAATAAAGGGTAAATAAGTGAGGTGTCCCCGTTTTTTCCCCTCCCCATTTTTTACGTTTTTTAGCAAAATAAATATGGTAAATATGTAAACTGTCCCCATTTTCCAATCAGCGATTCCGCAACTTTTAAAAAATAGGCCAAAGAGGCCTCTATAAAAGACTAAATATTTTCAGGGGAGCAAATTCGCATTCGTTAAAAAAGGCTTGACATTTTCTTATTCTGGTATATAATAGAG